>CESQ01008148.1_pt1 | contig 10888 bp, 4 predicted proteins | sample 361401 | NCBI WGS metagenome assembly CESQ01 (sample SAMEA2622119, study PRJEB7988) | marine metagenome | isolation source: saline water (ENVO:00002010), including | reverse complement strand
TGTAGAGAATGATATGTTGTGAATATTAGAATATTCTTTATACTATTATGATACCACTCTTCTATCTCTTCTGTCTTAGTTGTACTATAGTGAGGTGTCTCACCACTATGAACGTGCATCACATCAACATCATCAATCTCTTCTAAGAACTCAGATGATAGTTGCTCTGCCAATAGTATGCGTGGTGCTACTACTACAATAGTTTTTGGAACACTATTTAAGTTGAATAACCTCTTAGCATCATCTATCATACACATAGTCTTACCACCCCCTGTAGGGATGATAACCTGACCTTTATCAAAGGCGGTCATTGCCTTTACAGCGTCAGTTTGGTGTGGACGTAATGGCATCAATGTTTCTCAGATGAATATATTATAGCAGAATCTTAGTCAAAGGAGTGTCCTCTGTGACAATTTCTATACTGTCTTTCTTAGACAATACATCCTCATTATTATCTAACCAATCTACTGTAGGTAATCCGCTATACCCATTTGTCCAGACATACCAAGCATAAACCATCATACCAGTATTATACTTACCATCTTCTCTCAATGCTTCACCTAACATTGGATACCTAGTGAATACATATACCTTTTCTAATCCATAAGTTCTGTCAGAATATATCTCATCAAATCTTTTCTTACCATGTAAGTATGACAATGGTAATAGAAAAGCAAACTTACTCTTTGCTACCAATTTCGCCCTTTGAATAAACTCAAAGGCAATAGAGAATGGTGGGTTTGTTATAATGTAATCATACTCACCAGTTTCCCATAAGAAGTTAGTTTCTTGGTCATAAGCAGTTACTTTATCATCTTCCCAATGCTCTTTTAATACTCTAGTGATAGCACCTCCACCACAAGCAGGTTCACAGACGGTACTATTCTTATTAAAATATTCTACATCTAAAAACTTACGAGTAAGAGTATAGGGAGTCTCATAAAAATCAGACTTCTTTCTCTTACCAGTAGCATTATTAGCACTAAAGTTCTTGCCTTTCTTCTTAGACATTCAAGTTCCTCTTAAGATTTCCAATATTAATACTATCAATAACTTTTGTAGATACTAATTTTATTCTATCAAATATCTCTTCATTTGTAAATGCTTTTTCTTGCACATAGATTGTTGCAAGTTGCTTAGGGTGAAAGATATACTCTTTATTGCGTGGTTTGTATCTTGTCATTGCATCCATCCTATCATTGATAGATGAACCATCTTCAAAATCACAACCGTATGCAAATATTACATAAGGAAAATAGTTATAGTTCTCAAAGTAAATCTGAAACTCTGCCCAATTCTTGAACGCTCTCTCGATTGCATTTCCTTTTCCTTGTTTCTTTTTACCTTCAGACATTCTTACATCATTAGTTCCTTGTTTCTTTGCCTCAGAAACTAGAATAGGATACTTCTTACCACCAATTACAGCAAATAATATACCACCATCAGGTTTAACACCAGATCCCTTTGCTTGTGGAGTATATTCAAGTTCAGGCGATATATCAGATTTCCTTAGAGTCTTCTTCCATTGAAACTCTATATTGGGATACAACTCATCTAGTGTAGGAATGAGTTTCTTTACTTGTTGCTCAAGATTTCCTTCTAGTACCTTTGCACCTTCGGTAAAAATACCTCTACCACCACCCAATTCAGTATGAGTCTGTCTTAGATGTTCGCTAGTACTCATTGTACATTATATTACTAGACCCATTATAGCACAAAAAAACCCCTTTCGGGGTCTGGGTCTTAAAAAATTATAAAGAATCGCTTACAACCCATACAGAGTATGTATAGAAAATTAGATTTCTACTGAACTACTACTTCTCCTGGTGGATTTGAAGTTCCTCCAGAGTTCTTGGCATATATCTTATAGGTCTGGGTTCCATATGTAGGATTAAACCTAGAGGTTCCTGAAGTTTGTCCTGGTGTTATTTTAAATGATTGATCATTTACAGGAGATTGATTTTGATATATTGAATCAGTAGGTAAATTAAGATCTACTCCAGATACACTCCATTGAATCTCGCCAGGACCATACACAGTTCCTTCTGCTTGATTAAAATCTGTTGATTCTAACACTACATTTCCATTAGGATCTTTTACTCTAAATGCAACACCACAAGGATTATGCTGCCAATCTTCGGGATTACTCTCTTCTTCTACCTTTATCTCCCAATAGTCTGGTTGATTCCAAGGATTTCCATTATTAACTACTCTTTCTCCAGCATAATATCTTCTCTTAAGACCATTTTCAACTGTTTCTATTGGGAAACTTTGACCACCACCTATCTCAATTCTTCCTTTTTCTACACCCTGAAAGACTATGGTAAATTCTTGTGAAGTTCCAGCATCATTTTTAAATTGCTTAACATAAGACTCATTTGCAACATATGCTGGACCATATATTACATCATAGGTAGTATCTACAAACTTTCTGTTATGAGCAATAACTCTAAGTGATCTTCTTTCACCACTATAATCATATTTAATTGGAGTTCCATCAGTAACTAATGTACCAGCAGGTTTACCACTATCAGGATTTTTAGATTCCCATCTACCACATCTACTAATACCTTCATTCATATCATAATGACTATCATATTTCGTTGTGTGAGCTATAAGATCTTCATTAATATAAAGTTCACAATCATTATCTGATTGCATTTCAATAGTATGTTCACCTTGAACTCCAGATACTAGCAAGTACTCTTGAGTAGCCTGAGCATCACCATTCTGAGTCTTTGGATCATCATTTTGTTCCCAAACAGCATAATCACGCATAAACTGAGACCAATAATCATGTATAGCAACATATTCCCTATTCCCATTATTATCATAACCATCGTGCTTTGCAGAATTATATGATTTTTCCCAAGTTACTGAATCATCAGCAATTTGATCTTCTGGACATATAATAAACTGGTTATTAATTTTAGCTCTAAATCCTAAACCACCTTCATCAGGATCAGAACCATCATCAAATAATTCTATCCTCTGCCCAAATGATAATATATGGCGATTTTTAACCCAATTAGCACCTGAATCGGGTCTATTATATTGATGCAATTCATGCCATACAACATCATATTTACCTTCATCAAGTTCTAGTACTGGAGATATTCTAGTACCTTTTCTTCTATCTCTCGTACTTTCCCATATAACAGAACCATCAGTATTTTTTAACTCAAACTTACGCAATGCTATATCTGAAATATCACTATAATCATCCCAAATATTCAGAATCTTAAATCTTACCTTTTGTCCAGTTGATGAGTTAGTACAATTTAGTGTTTGCTTATTTGTACCATCATTTACTGGATAATTAAATCTAACATGAGCAGAATGTGAATTAATAGTTACTGTAGGAATATCAGGAGGAATAACGGGAGTTCCTTCTGTTCCATCACATTCTAATCCAACACTACCTTTAACATATTGTGAAGTATTATATCCTTGTATTACTGGGTTAAAGTATCTACCACACATTGCAGCACCACCTTTACCACCACCTTCTCCTTGATCTAACTCAGTAGCAGATGGACTTATACCATTAGTGCTACCGCCTGGTTGACCAAAATCACCACCATCTCCACCAGCACCGCCAGGAGTAGAGTTTGATGCTCCACTAGGAGTCTCTCCACCACTACAAGTTGCTGGTATGTTTGCTTTACCACCTTCCCCAGAAGTTGATCCTTGTTTTGCACCATTATCCCATCCAGCACCTCTACCTCCAGCACCACCTCTACCCTGTTGAGGTAAAGTTGAGTCATAAGATCCAAGATATGTTGTACTACAACTTGTAAATCGACAATAGTAAGCGTAAATACTTCCACTTCCCCCACCACCAGGACAAGGTAGTGTTGCTATATGCAACATATATGTTTGATCACCAGCATTACAACCACCACTGGAACTACCATGACATCCTTCATCATATCCACCAAAATAATATCCACTAGTACAGGATGTTGTATATCCCCTATCACAAATACCTTTTTGAACAGGCCAAGCACCTTGCTCACCTTGTTCTCCACCACCACCGCCACCAAATAATTCACCCCCTTCATTATAAACCCAAGATCTATTCTCTTCTCCTTCGTGTCTTATAGTTAATGCAACACCACCATCTTTACCAGGATCACTTAATGTTTTATCTGGATGACTATCAGGAAAATATCCTTTTTTTCCAGCAGAACCATATATTCCAGATCCAGATTTTAAATAAAATCTAACATTTAATGCCTTTAAAGTTCCTGATCCTATTGCTACACCTGGCTCTAAAACTAAACTACAAGCAGCTTTCTTATTTTTTCCAATTCCACCATCACCAGTTAATCCATTCTCTCCATCATCGTCAGAATAAACTGTACCATTAATGTTAATTACTTTTTGAACATTTCTTCCATAATTTCCAGTTATACTACCCTCTACATCTAAATTATTTTGACCATCCCAATCAATTCCTCCACCTGAAGCTTTTTTAAATCCTAGATCTAAATTTTCATCTTGTCCAGTTTGATTAGCAGTATATCTTTTAATGGAATCCCTCATCAAAGATGCTTTCCAATTATTACTTGTCTCAGAAAAAACACCGCCTGGATATCCATCAGTAGGTATAGATGTATTCTCTGTAGAATCGGGAACAATAGGATCTCTTACTGCTAGTCTAGTATCAACAAACAATTCTGATGCTGATATAGTACCAGTAGATGTTTCCTTAAAATAGGTTCTTAAATCACTCCATTTAATAGGACCACTACCTGTAAAATAAGGACCAGATTTTACTACACTAACACTCATTAGTTACCCTATAAATTAGACCAAGAACTACCATTATAGAACTGTACTTTATTATCACTGGTATTATATACCATTGCACCAGCAACTAAACCTGCTAGATTATTTCTTTCAGTTGTAGTTACTTTTGGTGGAACCATAAACATTCTATTCTGTAATGGTGCTGTTGGCATATCTCTACCAGCACTAGAGAAATCAACTGCTGCACCTGGTTCAACATTACCTACACCAAAGAATTGTTTAATATGACCACTACCACCGACATCTAATGTACTTGATGGTTGTGTTGATCCAATACCAACTTGCTGGAAATTAACCACAGCATTAGGTGCATCAATACCCATACCATTTGGACTTATATCAGTTCCAATTCCAATTGTTGCTACTCCAGAAATACTTTCAGCAACATTAATCTTTAAGAAACTAGATATTCCAGTATTTACATTAATATTTGATCCTTGAATAAGATCAGGTAAAGTAAATGTAGAACTTCCACTAACATCTAAGTTACCAAGTACCTTTAAAGTATTAGCAACTTCTAAATTATTCTTTACAAATACATCATTACCAAATGTTGCAATTCCAACAACATCTAATGGATACATACCAAGTGTTTTACCTATACCCAAATTACCTTTGTAATCCAGATTCATTAAAGTACTACCATCACCACCATATATCCAATTAAATCCACCAGTAGCAATACCTTGGAAGTTTGCACCATGAATTATACTATTGAAATTACCAGTATCACCATTTATTAACTCAAATGCCCTGTCTGCCTCACCAAACTTAACTTGAGCAGTGCTTTGTCCTATTCCTATTGAAGATCTTTGTCCTAATTGTAGTATTGCAAACTCTTCACCTATAACATCAACTGTGGTAATACCTACATTAAAGATTTCTACACTCTTAGATGGATTGTTAGTACCAACAGCTAATCTTTCAACTATATCAACAGATGCAGCAGTTGCTATACCAATTTGAGATATACTTGCTTGTAATTGTCCTGTTGTAAGAATACCAGAGACAGTATCACCAGAAATGCCACCAGTAACTACAAGTTGATTAAATGTCGAAATACCAGCAGATCTAATATCACCATCTACTTCTCCTGTATGTCTACCGACTACATCTCCGTATAAGTTTCCAGTAAATCCTATTCCAGCAGTTATAATACCAGCAACACTTACATCAGTTGTTGTTAAATTAGTAATAGTTGATATACCACTAACAATATTACCCCTTAAATCTCCAGTAAATCCTATTCCAGCAGTTACAACACCTACAACATTTGTATTTGTAGTCTGTAATTGAGTAATAGTTGATATACCACTATCAATATTACCATATAAGTTTCCAGTAAATCCTATTCCAGCAGTTACAATACCTGTTGCTACAACATCTCCAGTAGAGTTAAATCCTACACCACCTTCAAAGGTTCCTATAAGATTTGATTCATTACCACCAATTTGTAAAAAGAATCTAGGATCAATAGTTCCAATACCTACTGCACCCTGAGAGTATATACTTGTATATCCTAAACCAACATCTGTATCTAACCATTGTGATGTTGGAAGATTTTCTAATTTAGCTCCATCACCATAATAAGTAACAATACCACTTGAAGTAGATGCTGTTATAATTCCAGCAGTACCAACACTAATACCAGCACCAATTTCACCAGCAGCAAAATCTAAACTATTAACTGTTAAAGTATCACTTATGACTAAACTTGTAATCAGTCCCGAAGTAGCATTTACCTCACCAATGACTTTAACTCTTCCTCGAACATCCAATGCCTCGGTAGGAACTGTAGTTCCAATACCTACCAGACCCGTTGGATTAACGAGAAAATTGTCATCATCAACCTGAACACCATTACGAAAACTAAAGGACTTCTTAATATTAGCCATTTATATTAATTTTTAGTTATTTATTAGGAAAGAGCATCAACCTTAGCTGATAGTTCTTTAATTGCCTCAATTAAAATAGGAATTATTTTCTCATAACGAACTGCCTTATGACCACTATCTCTCGTAGTAGTTATACCTGGAAGACCCAATGCCTCAATCTCTTGTGCAATTACACCAGTATCTTCTGTACCTACTGGAGTCTGATCTCTATATTCTTTCCAAGTAAATGTATTACCTGAAATTGCTTTAACTTTACTTAAAGCATCTGGAATAACAGTAACATTATCTTTCAAGTTTACATCAGAAACTGAAGCATATGCAGTAATATCACCACTAACTTCTAAGTCACCAAAGATTTTAACACCTGTATCTCGTGTTTCTAATTTATTAGTAGATGTACTACCATCACTATAAGCTAGTTGAGCAGTAGAACCACCAGTGTTAACCTTCAATGCTCTTATCACACTCTGACCACCAATCTTGATGTTCAACTGATCCATAGGATTATTTCCACCAGATATATCAAACTCAGAATTAGCACCATTAATTACTGTCTTGGTTCCTGAATGATAAATTTCTAGATCGTTATCAGTTCCGAAAATTGCTTTAACATCATCAGGTAACTTAATTCCACCATTTGCAGTGAACAATCCAGTTAGATTTAATGTTCCACCAATATAAGTATTTCCACTAATACCAACACCACCCTTGGCTATTAGTGAACCAGTATTAACACTTGTGGATGGGGTTTCAGAGAAGATCTTAGCATCTCCACAAATATTCAATCCCTTACGAATTGCAGCACCACCTTCAAGAATAAATGCACCATTTAATGCACCAGTACAATCAGAAGTAGTATTAGTTTCATTTGTAAATCTAACAGCTCCATCAACAGTCAATCCTTCAGTTAATCTGAGATCTTTATTAATTCTAAGTTTACCGTTAAAGGTAACAGGTCCATCAAACTGAGATAGAATCTGTTTGGACGATCCACCCTCAACAAGTAATCTATCTTTAATAATTACTTCATCAAATACAACACTTAATGCACTTGGATCTTCACCAGTAACAGTTGGAACTGGAATATCAAATGTTATTTGCTCACCAGAGTCAGATGAAATCTTAGTGTTTCCAATATAAAAATCACCCTTATCATTCATACCTGTGTAAACAACAGTACCGCAAGATGTTTCTTGTGACTGTGATAGGAACTCTTCCCTTTGAGTGGGTGTCTTTAATTGAACCTGTGGAAGACCAGTTGAATAGTTACCTGGACCATATCCAAGATATTCAAAGGTATGACCAGATGCACGAAGAATAGATGGTCTTCTTAATTCAATTGGAATTGGTTTAATTGCTTTAACTTGAGAATTATTTACGTGATTATCAACAATAGTTCCCATTGAACCACGAATAACCTTTAATTTGATTCCAGTCTTAAGATCAGAATCAATAATTCTCATTATTTCACTATCAATTTGAATATAAGATCCTAAACGGAACTTAGATTTAATAATAGTTTCTATCTCTGCATTTGATAGATTAGTAGCATATTGTAAAGTTACTGGTATTTCATCAGTAGTGGTAATATCACCCGTTAACTTCAGAACATCGTGATCAAAGAAACTATATCCCCTTACACCTAAGTTCTCTCCATTCTTACCACTATTAGCATTATTAGCAGAGAGAGCATGTTTAAGAATATACTTAGGTTGTGATATTCCACCACTTATACCTGTCTTGGTAGTAAATGAAGTAGTATTTACAACATCCTCAACAATGAAGTCACCAATAACACTATCATCATTCTTCAATACTCTAAAGGAATTACCTTTAATTAATCCGTGTGCAGTAGAAGTAATAAATGTACTTGTATCAGTACCACTAGAAGAACTAACTTCAACAACAGGACCAACGTGAACTACTTGTTGACCATCAACTATTCTATCAGCAGTTGGTTTATTGATTCTAAGTTGCTTATTACCAGATACATCATTAATTCTATAGTAAGCATCAGTTGCAGTAGTAATACCTGTAAGTTGAACATAATCACCACCAGATTTATCAGTAACAACTTGACCTAAACTAATGTCATCATTAGTAATAGTAATATAAGAACTAGGAGCTCCACCCAAACCACCTTGTGAAGGTAATGAAGAATCAAAATAATATCTATCATTTTGTGCAACAATTCCACCAGTTTTATATCCAGATCCTGGTTCTGTAATTTCTACAGAAGTTACAGACCCACCACTAAGTGTAACTTTAGCAGTAGCACCATACCAAACAGCACTTGCTGGTGCAGCAGCACTATTGAATACTTTTATATTATAATGTTCTCCATCTCCAGCAGTATGTCCAGATCCACCAGTAAGAGTACCAAATCCTTTTAGACCATTAATCTTATGCTCTTTTGAGAGGTTTAAATATGGATTTGCTCCTTCATTACCAGTTACACTTACAATAGTATTTGTAATATTAAAATTAGAAAGTAACTTATTAGCAGTTTCTCTAGTAATACTCTTCTTTAAATCATTAGTAACAACATCACCAAGAGGAAATCTCTTAGCGTAAGACTTAGCTTCTTGTGGGTTATCATCAATATTATCCCGATCTAGTTCAGGATAAAGGTTAACGACATTCTGATTGTATTTTGAATTGACAAACTCTTCTTCAAGAGTATTACCTCCATTTAAAACATAAAGATGATAAACACCATCTTGAGAATCTTCAACATATTTGTTGATTGTCTCTGTTCTATAAACGAATAGATTATCTGAGTTATTATTTCTCTGGAATCTAGGAAGTGCATTATTTCTAGTATCAGTAGTATCTGTCCAATTTCCTACATCATGAACAATACCTAAAATATCTGTTGTAGAATAAGAGAATACTTTATCGTTAGTTACACTTGTTACTATAAATGTTCCATTATATCCACGATTTAATGCACCATTCTGATTAACATCACTTACAACATTTTTAACTACAATCTGATCTCCAACATTTAAACTATGAGATTTATCAGATCTAATTGTAACTATCTTAGTACTAACATTGTAGTCGATATAAGAAATAAACTTAGTATTCCTATTGTAATCATAATCGGCATTTGATATTTCTGTTCTTGTATGATCTGCATCATTTCTTACATTAGTAGAACTTGATTCCTGAATAACAAAACTATCTTGAGGATCTCTAGCGTTTCTTAATTCTTTAGGAATAACATACCTAAACTTGTAAAGTTTATCATCTAAACTTCTATCATCAGTTCTTCTTTCAAGGTATGGAATCTCTTCATTATCAGTAGTAAAATCGGCAATATTACTGTAAATTGTATTTCCAGTAGGATTAACATGAATGAACCATCCACCAACTTGATTTGTCTCATTCTGCTGTGTATTTGGATTATATACAGTATATGTTTGAGCATCAAACTGCATTGGATGTCCAAGATCACCAGCATCCTTATCAGAAACCCTACTAATAATATTTAAAAATCCATCAGCAGGACTAGATATTGTTTTAATATAAACAGGTGTTGTTCTGTCAGCATTTGTTTTTGATGATGCAATCTGAATCTCGTACTGACTTAGACCAATACCATCTTGTCTTGAACTATTCTTATCACCAGTAATTGCATAATAAACTTGATGCGGATCTAAACCTTCTGGAAGATCCCCATTATCTTTTATAATTCTAATTGACTCACCAGTTTTTAAATCATGAGCAACAGAACAAGTAAGTTTATGAATTAATGTACCAGAACCACTGGTTGTATCATTATGAATTGCTTCATATCTCTTCTCTGAAGTAAATGTTGTTGCAGATAAAGTGCCTTGAGTATTATCTTTACCCATTACAACTTCTGCTTCATAAGGTACAGCTAGTATACCAACATAAATTTTCTCACCAGATCTAGCACCAATTCTAAATCCCTGTGCTATTTCAGATGGAGGTGTGTTTATATTTGTTTGACCTAAAAGATATAAACGTCCATTATTGGCAGCAGCAGTTATTCTATGTTTATCAAACTGTGCTAGATCAATTTTAGCATCCGAAGATACAATTGACTTTGGAGCAATAACAGATGTAATAAATCCTTTATCATCCTTATCAAACGCTTCTGCTTTAAATCCATCAGCAGCAAGAGCAAACTGACCGAAGTTAGAGTTAGA
>CESQ01120141.1_pt1 | contig 10895 bp, 7 predicted proteins | sample 361401 | NCBI WGS metagenome assembly CESQ01 (sample SAMEA2622119, study PRJEB7988) | marine metagenome | isolation source: saline water (ENVO:00002010), including | reverse complement strand
AACGGAAGCAAGGGTATTGAGTATTTATTCAGGTTGGTTGGTCTCCTCAAATTTTATGAATTCAAATAACAAAGTGTTGGCTTTAAAATATAGACCTCAAACCTTTGACCAATTGATAGGTCAAAAAATTATAGCCGAAAGTATTTTTAACTCAATTAAGTTAAATAAAATTCCAAATGCCTATATGTTTCTTGGAATTAGAGGCTCTGGCAAAACAAGCACAGCAAGAATTGTTGCTAAAGCTTTAAATTGTAAAAATGGAGTAGAGAATTTATGTACAAAAAATTTTTGTGAAAGTTGTCAGTCAATTATTGATGGTAATAATATTGACATATTAGAAATTGATGCTGCTAGCAAAACAAGTGTAGATGATGTTAGAGAATTAATAGAATTTTCAAGATATAAACCCACTTCTGCAAAATATAAAATTTTCATATGTGATGAAGTACATATGTTTTCAAAATCAGCATTTGCAGCATTACTTAAGACTTTGGAGGAGCCCCCATCTTATTTAAAATTTATTTTTGCTAGCACTGAGGTTAAAAAAATACCTGTAACAATAATATCTAGATGTCAAAGATACGACCTTTCCAGAGTTAATTCTGAAGAATTATTCAAGTATTTAATTAAAATTAAAAATTTAGAAAATGGAAAAATAACTGATGATGCAGTTAAACTTATAGTAAAACTTTCAGAAGGTTCAGTGAGAGATTCTCTATCTTTGTTAGATAGAGCTTTGTTAGTTGAAAATAATGGTAAAGAGATTGATCTTGAAATAGCTCAGAAAACTTTCGGTTATTTTGAAAAAAGTATAATAATAGATTTAATTAACAACATTATAGATGGAAATGAAAAAAATACTCTTAATTTATATAGAAGCATTTACAATTCTGGCCTAGAACCTAAAATTTTTTTAAATGAATTTTTAGAGGTACTTTATTATCTTAAAAATATTAATTTTATAAATTTAGATGGAGTAAACTTTGATTTAAATGATAAAGAATTTGATAAAATAAAAAACTTGTCTACAAAACTTAACAAAAAAGATTTACTTTTATTATGGCAATTTACTTTAAACAATCTTGAGAAGATTGACATAATAAAAAACCAATATCAATTTGTTGAAATGTTTTTAATAAGATCTTTATATCTTAAGAAAATTTTGAAAGGTGAAAAAAACCTACAAGAAAACGATTTACAAAAAGATATTAATAAAAAAATAAATATTGAAAGTAAAAATCTATTAAAGCAAGATGCCATAGATCAACTAAAAAATATTGAACAGGAAGAAAAAATTTTAACTTCTAAAGACGTTAAAAATAAAACAGATAATAATCAAATTAAAAATTTTAAAGAATTAATTGAACTTTGCGAGAAAAAAAGAGAATTAAAAATTAAATACGAACTTGAAAATAATTTAAAATTAGTAAGTTTTAAAGATCAAAAAATTGAAATTTCATTTAATTCAAATCTTGATAAAACATTTGTAAAAGATTTAACTGCAAAACTGTTAGAATGGACACAAAAGAGATGGATTATAGCTTTTTCCAAGGAAGATGGGTTGCCAACTATAAAAGAACAAAAGAATAATTCAGAATTAAATTTAATTAAAAAAGAATCAGAAACTGAATTTTCAAAAAATATTAAAAAAATTTTTCCGGATGCAGAATTGTTAAAAGTAACTGAAGAGGATAAGTCATGACCGATTTTTCAAAGATACTTGAGAAAGCAAAGGAATTGGAAAAAAAAATGAAAGAAAGCCAAGAAGCAATAAAAAAAATTGAGGTTACCGGTAATTCTGGAGGAGATTTAGTACAAGTTAAGCTAAATGGAGAAGGTGAAATGATTGAAATAAAAATTTCCGAAAAATTATTGAATGAAGAAAAAAATATTATTGAAGATCTAATTAAAGCAGCTCACCATAATGCAAAATCATCCCTAAAATCTAAAACATCAGAAGAAATTTCAAAAAATGCAGGTAATTTTGGAATACCAGGATTTAAGTGGCCTTTATAAAAAATGCAAACTATTGCTGAAATTGAAGAATTAATTAAGTTAATATCTAAACTTCCAGGTTTAGGACCAAGATCTGCAAAGAGAATAGTTTTAAAATTAATAAATAATAAGGAAGAATTAATTAGACCAATGGCAAAGACTTTGGGCGATGTTTACAAAAATATATTTAGATGCAAAGTGTGTGGATCATTAAAATCTAACTCATACGGATGTAATAATTGTGAAAATAGCAAGCATAAATTTACTAAAATTTGTGTAGTAGAAAATATAGCAGACCAGTGGAGCATAGAAACTTCCAGCGTGTACGAGGGTTACTTCCATATACTTGGAGGAACAATTTCCTCTTCTAACAATCAAAATAAAGAAGATCTCTTAATTAATTCACTAGTTGAAAGAGTTAAAAAATATGAGATAGAAGAAGTAATTTTAGCTACTAGTGCAACAGTCGAAGGTCAGACAACCGCATTTTATATTAAAGATAGCTTAAAAGATACAAATGTAAAAATCTCAAAACTCGCCCAAGGATTGCCAATCGGAGGTGAAATAGAAAGTTTAGATGATGGTACTTTAATATCAGCTTTTAAAAACCGGCAAAGTTTTAAATAGTAAAATAACTAATTTTTTTTAATTAATCGATTCAAATGCAATAGCGGTTCAGTGTAGCCTGAAGGCTGATCTTTTCCTTGAAACACTAGTTCACAAGCAGTTTTAAATGCTATAGATTTATCGTATTGTGGTGACATTTTCTGATAAAACTTATCTTTTTTATTTTGTTCATCGACAACCTTGGCCATTTTTTTCATAATTGCTAACACCTGCTTTCTGCTACATATTCCATGGTAAAGCCAGTTTGCAATATGCTGAGATGAAATTCTCAGCGTAGCTCTATCTTCCATTAATCCAATATTATTAATGTCGGGAACTTTTGAACATCCTACTCCTTGATCTATCCATCTAACTACATAACCTAAAATTGTTTGTGCAGAATTAGAAATTTCTTTAGTAATTTCTTCAATAGACCAATTCGGTTTTCTTATAACTGGAATTTTCAGTAAATCTTGAATTTTAGCTCTTTTTCTATTTTCTAATTCTTTTTGTTTATTAAATATATTTATTTGATGATAATGAAGCGCATGAAGAGCAGCCGCTGTAGGCGAAGGTACCCAGGCACAATTTGAACCAGCTTCAAGATGAGAAATTTTCTGTTTCATCATATCAGCCATTTTGTCTGGCATAGCCCACATTCCTTTACCAATTTGTGCAACTCCTGAGAAACCGCATTTTAATCCTATGTCTACATTATTGTTTTCATATGCATTTATCCAAGCGGATGACTTCATATCGCCTTTTTTAATCATTGGACCTGCCTCCATAGAAGTATGAATTTCATCTCCTGTTCTATCTAAAAAACCAGTGTTGATAAAAAATACTCTATTTTCTAATGTTCTTATGCACTCCTTTAAATTAACTGAAGTCCTTCTTTCTTCATCCATTATTCCACATTTTATTGTGAATTTTTTTAAGCCCAAAACTTCTTCTACTTTTGAAAATAATATATTTGTAAATGATGTTTCATCTGGACCATGTTGTTTAGGTTTTACAATATAAATTGATCCTGTTCTTGAGTTATTTTTGTTTTTTAAGTCATGCATAGAGCATAGAGATGTTACAAATGCATCTAAAATTCCTTCAGGTATTTCCGAACCATCTTTTAATAAAACTGCAGAATTAGTCATTAAATGACCAACATTTCTATTTAATAAAAGCGATCTTCCATGCATAGTTTTTTCTTTTCCGAGTTTTGTGATGTATTTTCTGTTAGTATTAAGTTTTCTGATTAATTTCTTTCCATTTTTTTCAAACTCAGATGTAAGATTTTTTTTCATCAAGCCTAGCCAGTTTCTATAACCAAGAATTTTATCTTCCGCATCAACAGCGGCAACCGAATCCTCATGGTCACAAATAGTAGAAATGGCAGACTCTATAATTATGTCTGAAATACCAGCGGGATCATTTTTGGCACTAAAAGCATTTGGATTAATCAAAATTTCAATATGTAAATTATTATTTTTTAAGATTAAAGCAGAAATTTTTTCATTTTCTTGTCTATATCCGACATATTTATCATTATTTTTAAGTTCTGTAGTGGCCTTACTATCCAAGTGAAGTTCTAATTTATGATTATTAATTAATATTTTATTTACATTTTTCCATTTTGAATTTTTAAGTTCAAAGTTTTGATCTAAAAATTTTTTAGTAAATTCTATTACCTTACTTCCTCTTTCAGGATCATATCTTTCACTGGTCGATTCCTCCGAAGATATTATATCTGTTCCATATAGACTGTCATATAAGCTCATCCATCTTGCATTAGCCGCATTCAAGGCATAACGAGCATTCATTATTGGCACAACAAGTTGTGGTCCAGCAATATTTGATATTTCTTGATCTATATTTTCTGTTTTAATTTTAAAATCAGGTCCTTCTTTTTTTAAATAACCTATCTTTTCCAGATAAGACTCGTATTCAACAAGATTAAATAATTTTTCTTTATTTTCGAGGTGCCATCTATCTATATCTATTTGTAATTTTTTTCTAATATTTAATAACTCTTTATTTTTTTGAGAAAGTTCATGACTAACTTTACTAAAATCTTTCCAAAAATTATTAGTTTCAATATTTGTTTCTGGTATAGCTTCATTATTAATAAAATTATAAAGATCTTCAGAAATAGAGAGGTTTTCAATATTTATATACTTTTTTGACATATTAATTTAAGTACAGCTCTTTTAGAAAGTAATCTGGATGATTATTTTCTATGTTTTACATTTAATTTGTAGTCTGTTTTAAGAAAATTTTATATAATTGTAAATTAATAAAATAAAGCCACTTTATTGCCTTTATTTTATAAAAAATTGAGCAAATGAAAAATTATTTAAGTTTTGAAAACGAGGTTAAAGAATTAGAAACTCAATTAGACGCTCTTAAAGATCCCTATAATAATGAAGGTATTTCCGAAGTAAATACAAATGAAATTATATCATTTGAAGAGAAGATAAATAAAAAATTAGAAAAAATATATTCAACTTTAAATCCTTGGCAAATAACTCAAGTAGCAAGACATGAAGACCGACCAAAAGCTAAATATTTTATCGAAAATTTATTTCATGATTTTATTCCATTATCTGGTGACAGATTTTATGGAGAAGACAAATCAGTAATAACTGGATTTGCTAAATTCAATAATAAATCCGTTTTAGTTATTGGACAAGAAAAAGGAGAAAATTTAGAGGAAAGGCTGGATAGAAACTTTGGAATGATGAGGCCGGAAGGTTATAGAAAAAGTACAAGGTTAATGGAGCTAGCAAATAAGTTTAATATTCCAATAATTACCTTTATTGATACACCAGGCGCCTATCCAGGGGTTGGCGCAGAAGAAAGAGGGCAGGCAGAAGCAATTGCAAGATCCATAGAGAGCTGCATGAAATTAAAAGTTCCAAATATATCAATAATTATTGGAGAGGGAGGATCAGGAGGAGCAATAGCATTAGCCTCTGCTAGCAAAGTTATAATGTTAAAAAATGCAATCTACTCAGTTATATCTCCTGAGGGCTGCGCCACTATTTTGTGGAGAGATCCTAAAAAAACTCTAGAAGCAGCTAGCGCAATGAAACTAACTTCAAAAGAGCTATTTGATTTAAATATAGTTGATGAAATAATAGAGGAGCCTACTGGTGGAGCCCATAGAGATAGAGAAAAAACTTTAGAAAAAGTAGGTTTCTCAATAAAAAAACATTTAGAAAATTTTGAAAATTTAAGTGATGAAGAAATAATTTTACAAAGAAAAAATAAATTCTTACAAATAGGTAGAGAAGGTGGTTTTTCTAGTAGATCAGATACTGTATCTGGTCTATCTCTTAAAAAGAATAATATTGATATTTTACTCGAAAAAATTCTAAGTAATAAAAAAACTTTAATAATTGTCTCAGTAATAACTATTGTAATTTCAGGATTAATCTATTTACTATAACGCTCCACAGCAGTGTTTATATTTTTTACCCGAGCCGCATGGACATGGAGAGTTTCTGCCAATTTTTTTTGATGAAAGTTCTTTAATTTTTTGTTTTTGCGAAAAATTACTATTTTCTTCAGGATTATTTACAATTTTAATATTAATTAGCAACCCAATAAATTGAGTTTTTAATCTATTTAAAAGTTCTTCAAACAAATTAAAAGCTTCTTTTTTATATTCTATTAAAGGATCTCTTTGTCCATAAGATCTTAATCCAATTACTTGTCTAAGTTGTTCCAGATATTGAATGTGCGTTTTCCAATTTTGATCGATTAATTGGAGAAAAATTCTTTTTTCAATTTCTTTTGATTGTATCTCTCCTAATATATTTAATCTTTCATTTCTTTTATTATTAAATTTTTTTTCAATTTCTTCCTTTAAAACTGAACTATCCTTAGATTTTAGGTTATCAATTTCATTTTCATTAAAAGTGGCGCCCAAAGTGGATAGTAATTTTTTTTCTAAGTCTGTGTTTTTGTTTTTATATTCTATTAATTCTTCAATTATTTGACTTAGAAAATTATCTCCAAATTCATAAGCATTTAAACTTTCCATCACTTTTTTTCTTTGAGAAAAAATAACGTGTCTCTGATCATTTAAGACATCATCAAATTTTAATAATGATTTTCTAATGTCAAAATTTCTTGCCTCAACTTTTTGTTGTGCTCTTTCTAGTGCTTTGTTTATCCATGGGTGATCTATGCTTTCACCATCTTTAAGTCCAAGTTTTTCTAAAATGTTATTCATAGACTCTGAACCAAAGATTCTCATCAAATCGTCTTCTAAGCTTACAAAAAAAATTGAATTTCCTTCATCTCCTTGTCTGCCAGATCTTCCTCTTGCTTGGTTATCTACTCTTCTACTTTCCATTCTTTCAGTACCTATAACAAATAGTCCGCCTAATTTTTTTATTTCATCTCTTGATGTTTTATCAGCATTTTTTCCACCAAGCTTGATGTCCACACCTCTTCCAGAAATACTAGTTGTAATAATCACTGATTCTTTTGATCCAGCATTGGCAATAATTTCTGCTTCTTTGTCATGGTTTTTTGCATTTAAAACAATATGGTTTATTTTTTTTTTATTAAATAATTCCGAATAATGTTCAGACTTATTAATACTACTTGTAAAAATTAAAATTGGTTGACCTATATTATATTTTTCATTTACTAGCTTAACTATAGCGTCATCTTTTTCTTTTTCAGTTCTATAAATTTTATCATTCGAGTCTTTTCTTATCATATCCCTATTGGTAGGAACTGTTATTACATTTAAATTATAAATCTCATAAAATTCTTGAGCTTCAGTGACAGCTGTTCCTGTACAACCACAAAGTTTCTTGTATAATTTAAAGTAGTTTTGGTAAGTAATTGAAGCCAAAGTTTGGTTTTCAAATTGTATATCTAAATTTTCTTTAGCTTCTAAACTTTGATGTAGCCCATCACCAAACCTTCTACCAGGCATTTGTCTTCCTGATTGCTCATCTATAATTACTATTTCTTTATCTTTCACGATATAGTCTTTTCCATTTGAAAAGATATAATTCGCTCTCAAAGATTGATTTACTAAATGCACTAATGACAAATTTTCAGGGTCATAAAAATTATTATTTTTTAAAATACCCACTTCAGAAAAAATTTTTTCGACGTTATCTATGCCTTTATTTGTTAAAAGTATATTTCTATTTTTTTCATCAATATCAAAATCATCCTTATTTAATTTTTTTATTAGTTTATTAATTATTATATATTGATCAGTTTTATCTTCAGCTTGACCAGAGATTATTATTGGCACTCTGGCTTCATCAATTAAACAAGAGTCAATTTCATCTACGATTGCATAATTATGACCTCTCTGAACCATATCGCTTTTAGAAAATTTCATGTTGTCTCTAAGATAATCAAATCCCAGTTCACTATTAGTTGCATAAGTAACATCATAAGAATAATTTCTTCTTCTTTCCTCGTCGGTTTGATCTGAATTAATGTATCCACATGTAAGACCTAGGAAATCATAAATTTTACCCATATTTTCAGAGTCTCTCTTAGCAAGATAATCGTTAACAGTAACCACATGAACACCTTTGTCTTCAAGTGAGTTTAAGTACGCAGCAAGTGCGATAGTAAGTGTTTTCCCCTCACCTGTTTTCATCTCAGCTATTTTATTCTGATTAAGAACTATTCCGCCAATCAACTGAACATCAAAATGCCTCTCATTGTTAATTCTTTTAGAGGCCTCTCTAATAAGTGAATATGCTTCTGGCAGTAAATCATTCAATTCAACACCCTCAATTAACTTTTGCTTTAATTCCTTGGTTTTTTTTGGAAATTCGCTGTCCTCTAATTTAGAGACTTGAACCTCTAGAGCATTTATTTTATCAACAAACTTAGCTAATTTACTCAATTCTTTTTGATTAGAAGACTTGAAAATTTTCGATATTAAATTTAATGGATTCAGCATATGATTTATTTGTTATTTAAACGAATCTTATATAATCATATTATTTAATTTTTAAACACATATGCTTTTTAAGAAAGAAAACTATCAAATAAAGACTAATTCTATTGGATTTTATCAAGATCTAGAACATGTAGATGGAGTAGGTATATCAGCCGTTTCTGCAAATTTATACTTAGATAAAAAGAGAGACGAGCTTGTAATTTTTTATTTTAGAAAAGGCGCGAACCATGCATCTGTCTATACACAATCAAATATCAAATCTGAAAATTTAAAATGGAATTTAAATAATTCGAAAGAAAAAATATATGCACTGCTAGTAAATACAAGAAATGCCAATGCATTCACTGGAAAAGAAGGATATAAATCAATTAACAATATTGCTACACTTTTATCAGACCAATTATCCAAGAAACAAATTGATGATGAAGAGGAGCCAAAAAAAATTAAATTAAAGCATCTTTTATTTGCCTCAACAGGTACAATTGGAGAGCGTTTTCCGGAAAAGAAAATAATCAATGTTATTCCAAATTTAATTGACAACATTAAATATGTTCAAAACAAATATATTTGGATGAAAGCAGCTATGGGCATTCTTACTACAGATACTAAACCAAAGTTATCTATGGAAGAATGTAAAATAGCGGGCACAACAGTAAAAATTTATGGTTTAGCAAAAGGTTCGGGCATGATTCATCCAGACATGGCAACTACATTGGGTTTTATTTTTACAGATGCAAAAATAAGTGGAAATATTTTAAAACAATTATTAAAAAAAAATATTCAAAATACATTTAATGCAATAAGTTGTGATGGAGACACTAGTACAAATGACATGGTAAGTATATTCTCAACTGGTTATGCGAATAACAAAGAGATTAAGTCTTCTAAAGATAGAGTTTTAAATGATTTTGATAAATCTTTAAATACTGTTTTGAAAAATTTAGCCAAAAGTATAGCAGCAGATGGAGAAGGATCATCCAAATTTGTTACAATAAAAGTAGAAAAATGCCAAAATGAGAATGATGCAAAAAAAATTTGTTTTTCTATTGCAAATTCTCCACTGGTAAAAACTGCAATTGCAGGTGAAGATCCCAATTGGGGAAGAATAGTTATGGCCATAGGAAAAGCAAAAGTAAAATTAAAACTTAACAAATTGAATATAAACATTGGTCCGCATAAAATTATTGAAAATGGGAAAATCTCAGCAAATTACAAAGAAAGTGATGTTGCAGAGTATATGAAATCCTTGGAAATAAAGATTAATGTTCAAATAGGAAGAGGAAAAAAAGAATTTGAGGTTTATACTATGGATCTCACAAAAAAATATATAGAAATCAATGCTGATTATAGAACGTAGAATATTGAAAATTATAATTAAATTAATAATATTAACTTAATGATAAAATATAAACTCAATTGTAAAAGTTGTAAAAATATATTCGATAGCTGGTTTGCATCTTCCAAAGAATTTGAAAAATTAAAAAAAATGAATTTAATTAACTGTAATAATTGCAATTCTCTAATAATAGAAAAATCAATTATGTCTCCAAGAATTTTATCTAATTCAAATTTAAGTGAAGAAAAATCTTCCACAAAGAGGAATGAAGTCAAATCTAAGATAAAAGAATTTCAAAGCTATATTAAAAAAAACTTTGAATATGTTGGTGAAAATTTTTCATATGAGGCCAGATCAATTCATTATGGAACCAAAAAATCCAAAAAGGGAATCTACGGAAAAGCATCGTCGAAAGATATTAAAGAACTTAAATATGAAGGAATTGAAACAACACACATTCCTTGGATTAATGACAAAGAAAACTAATATTTTTTAAATTTGCTAATATAATTTACTTGAGTATTTTTATTTACAACCCATTTATCTATTAAAACATTGTAACTTAAACCACGAATGTCAGATAAACTTAGGTTATTATTTTTACATAGATTCTCTAATTTTTCTGGCTCTACAAATTTAAACCAATCGTGCGTTCCAACTGGTAACCAATTCAATACATATTCTGCTCCAATAATTGCAAATATATAAGACTTAAGAGTTTTATTTATTGTAGCTATAAACATTATTCCATTTTTTTTTAATAAAGAAGAACATGATTTAATAAAAAAATTTAAATCGTTAACATGTTCAACAACTTCCATATTTAAAATTACATCATATTTTTTTTTTGATTTCAAATTTTCAGGAGATGAACAGATGTAATTTATTTTTAAATTATTTTTTTTAGCATGTACTTTAGCGATATAAATATTTTTTTTTGATGCATCTATACCTGTTAACCTTCCCCCAAGTCTATGCATTGGCTCTGTAAGTAAACCTCCGCCACATCCT
>CESQ01040490.1_pt1 | contig 10931 bp, 14 predicted proteins | sample 361401 | NCBI WGS metagenome assembly CESQ01 (sample SAMEA2622119, study PRJEB7988) | marine metagenome | isolation source: saline water (ENVO:00002010), including | reverse complement strand
TTAGGAATTCTTGCTTCATCAATTGGATATGCAATGCTTGTCATTTTTAGTGGATTATCTTTTAGTTTACATACAATAGTTTTCATACCATCTGTTATTTGTACACTATAAGCATCACTGTTTACAGTACGCATCTTATTCCAATTAATTGCGGCCATAGCATGACCTATGCTACACTTGCCTGTTTTTTCATATACCTTAGTATGCTTTGTTAAGTTATTAACTCGCTTAGGTGTACCTTTTTCCCAGCCTGGGCGTTCACGAAAAGCAGTTCTAAACACTTTAATACTTTCAAGCACTTGTTCTTCAGTACCACCTGTAAGTGTAAGTAAAAGCAATTCTTTAAGATACTCTTGCATAAAAGCTGGTGTGTCACTACGTTTAAGATCCAAACCCATTGCTTTAACTTTGCCAGGATTATCATCACTATCTTCTCTATAGCCTTCATTATCATATACCAAAATAGCATAACGTTTCTTCTTAATGAATATGCCAGATAATGCACAAGTTTCTCTACCAGCCGCGATTACTTTACCTACTGACTTTGGAACATTAAATGCACGTTTCATAAAACCAGGAAACGTATCATTTACTTCTTCGCAAACTGCATCATAATATTTAATAGCAGTATCCTTGTCCCATTGAATCTCGCCTTGTTTAATTTGCTCTTTTAGTAATGGATATGCACTAAAATATGCACTATCTGTATCGCCATACACAATAGCTTCGCCTCTGTGATCATAATTACCTGCAATAATCTTATTAAGTTGCGATGCCATATGTTTTGCAATACAACGACCTGTTAGTGTTGTACTTTGTCCAAGACGTTGATCATAGAATCTACTGCCTTGATTCAAGATCGCACCATACAAACTGTTTAGGTTAATCTTTTTAACTAACTGTCGTTTATCCCAATACTCAAAGTCAATCTTATTGCCACTTGCTTGATTGTCTTTTGCTTTCTTCTGCATTTCTTTACGTTCTGAATACCAACGTTCTAACAGGTTTGGAATAATACCTTTGTTGTCAGTTTTAAATATTGTGCCGTTTGCAGTCAAATTCCAAGGCTGTCCGCTATTGAATATAAGTTCATATATTTCTGCACCTGTGCCTTCTATATGTCTGCCATCATCAAAGTCTACACTCATTAGTTCAACAACATCTTTGTTCATTACTAAATCGTATTCTAATGCATTAAACTTACCATCCCAAGCCTGTGCTAAACTAGGACTTGCTTCAATCATTTCATTTGTACGAGTTTGCCTTATTTGTCCAACAATAGTTTCTGTACTCATATTACAAGCACGAATAATACTTGGATACAGACTGTTTAAGTCAATACTGCCAATCCATTCATGCCAACCACGTTTTGGATTTGCAACATACGCACCTGCGGCCGCATATTCATCACCACGTCTAGTTCTATCTGGAACAATTTTACCTAGTCTATGTGCTTCGTTAACAATAGCTTGATCTGTAACTGCAACCGCACCCATTGTTGTTGGAAGTAGAACTGTGTTAGAATGTGCCAACACGTTTGCTAAATCAATAAACTGTAGCTTTGCATCTAGTTTAACCAACAGTTCAACGTCTTGTCTATTATATTGTATAAACGTTTCAAAGTCATTGTTGTATAACTGATCTAATGTGCCTTCGTATGCTGTCTTACGTTCAGATAATTCGTATTCACCAATAGCATCTAAACTATAACTATGCATTTCATGATATGTATACTTACGATATAGTTCAAGATAATCTAAATGCACTCTACCATACAAATCAAATGTAACTTGATCTTTACCATACTTTTCATAATCTCTTTGTCGTGGATACTTGTTCCACAAACAAAAACGTCTTGTATGCTCTTTACCAAGAACTCTTGCTATACGATTAACCATATATGGAATATCAAAACCCTCACTATTCCAACCAGTTAATATATCTGCATCATCTATTAAATCCAAAAATGTAGCTAACAGTTCGGATTCACTATCCATTAATATACTGTCAGGAAATCCAGCCATAATTTCTTTAGCACGTTCCTTATCCATTTTACTTGGTTTAATAGCAATACATATAGTTTTGCCGATCCAATCTAAATGCAATGCAATAGCTGTCACTGGATTAAATGGGTCTGCTGGATCGGCAAATCCTTTGTCTTTATTAAAGTCAACCTCGATATCAAAAAAGCATTTGTGTAACTTAGGAGCATCTTCACTAATGTAGTGTTCTTCTAAGCATTTAAATACAGGATTAATATCAGACTCAAATAGCTTTTTGTGTCCGTGTATCTTCTTTTCTTTTTGGAAGTTTTTAAGTGTGTTAACACTAATGCGATTTAGTTTATCGCCGTAGATACTTGAATACCTACCCTTTATATCTTTATAGTAGAAAGTATAACGAGCAGGATACTCAGTAAAACTGCGTTCACTGCCACGTCTTTCAACTACTTGAATACAATCGCGATCTTTATCGTGAAATGCGTCTACGTAACTCATGTTTTAATATTACTACTTTATTATAAAATTGTCAAGTGATTCATCAACGGCATTCAAGATGCCTTGGTTTTCTGTGTACATGCCTAAAACACTACATCCTGGCTGTTCAATACTAATTTCTCTAAAGTCAAACACCCTCCAATAAGATTTATCATCTGGGTTATTTTCTAAGAATTCATGGTATCTTTTAACTTTAAAATCATCATTCATAGTTGAACAAAATTCTTCTTGGAAGTATACACCATCGGTGCCGACTAATTTACGCCAAAATGACATTAGTTGTGCAGTATGTGTTCTATGTTTACTATCATTAATAACAACATCAAAGTTACCATGTGCCTTTAACATACTTTGCATTACATCTTCTCGTTTTGCATTTACATTATACATAATATGTAATCTAAGACGATCATCAAATGGCCTGTTAGTAAACTTATGCCATCCTTGTATAGCATTAACAAGTTGTCTAACAACAATGTCGTCATCATGTTGTTCTTTTCGCATTTCTTTCCAAGAAAACATACTTTCCGGAAGTATAGGCCATGCTACTTCAAGTCCATAAATTTGTGCATCTTTAAAAAGATCAAGCCATGCTAAATGACTCTGTCCACCACCTACACCAATTTCAAGTAACTTTTTAATACCATTATTGGCCAACATATAATCGAACACTACGTCCCATGCACGACCATAACCTCGTTCTGTTTTTTTAAGATGACTTTCTGTAATGTTTTCGCTATAAAATGGCACTAATCTTTATGTCCAACTACGTCTAGTATATCTTCTAGTTGTGCCATATCGTCTTGTGTTTGACCTAGATCTCTTTTATAAGCAACTCTAATGGCTTTATTAAGCACACTAGGTTTTGTTTCTAGTTCTTCTGCTACTGCTTTTACAGTTTCACGAAGTCCTTCTTTAAGTGCATCAATTTCTTGTGTGGTTTGCACACCTTCGGTTACTAGTTGTTTAAGTTTTGTGATTTCATCACTTGAATACGTTCTTGTTGGCATATAGCCCTCCTTTGATTAATTGTGTTAATGTAACATATATATTGTATAGTGTCAAGAACAAACAGACCTAAATCTATTCATTTTTTCCTGATCTATATCCATAATATCCAATGGTGTTGTTATCATTCTGTTTAACAGTTGTGGTATAATAGTTTTCTCTATACTATTATTAATATTAATAGGATCTTTCATTGCATCAATGATTCTTCCTGGTTTAAATGTAGTGTTTAAGTTATGAAAACATGCTATAGTAAAATTACCTATGTCATGTATAGAATTACGATAAAATATCCACGGCGGCCCATTTATAGGATTTTTATTATTCCACATTGCATTTGATATTTTTAAGTTGGCATCATCATGCATAAATTGTAACACTTTATTCCATTCAATGGTGTAGTTGTCAACTACCCACTTTGCAGTTTCATTACCATTCATGTAAACAATAATATCGTCTGGTAAAAATTCTCTAACTCCACCACTAACATAATGCATTGCACTAGATATTTTAACAGAACCTTCTATATACTTGCTAATAGAAGGACTAATAGTATCCATTGAAACATCTACTTGCATTTTATAAAATTGCATAAATTCGTTAAATTGCCAATATTGTTTCCATGTATCTAGTACATGATCTAATATTTCTTGTTTAGTGTTTTCTATTGGTAATTGCTTAACTGGCACAGATATTGCTTTATACATAGAGCAATTACCCATCCAGTTATTATTTTCTAGTTCACTAAAAAACTGTTCGTCTGGACCTTGGTCTTCACAAACAGTTATAAAGTAAGTATTCATTTATGGCCATTTTTTCCAAACTGAATATGCACCACCTATTATAGCCAAATATGCTACTATAGTTGCAAATGGTTTAGCCAATAGAATTATAAGACCTATTAAGATAAATCCTAGTCCGTTCCATGTGCTGTGTTCTTCAAGTCTTTTTTGTGCCCACTTTTTTATCATTTCCATTGGTAGTCCTCCTTCTCTTCTTTTTTTCTTGTTTTTTAACAACAAGTTCGTTTTCTTCTTTTGAATCTTTTTTAATTTTTTGTGTTAGCCAATCTTTAATATTAACTTCTGTCATTACTTTTCCAGTTCTTTTATTCTATGTTCTAACTCATCAATTTTTGCTGTTATGCGTGGATAACGTTGACGCCAAGCATCTTCTGGTTGTTGCAACCATGTCCAACCCCAACGTTCCACCAAATAGTCTAGGAAACGATCAAACTGTGCATAACACCATAATCCTGCTCGTGTGCCTTGAAACCATGCCAAAAAGGCGGCACCAAACAAAGCACCAGCAATGCTGGTGTATATCCAAAGACGATCAGTCGTCATTCTTTCAATCATTTCCCACATTAAGTTATGCCCATCGCTTTCAATGTAGAAGGTCCAACTATACCATCTTGTATAAGTCCATGTCTACGTTGCCAGTCTTTAACAGCTTCTTCTGTACCTGGGCCAAAATCTCCATCTGCTGTAACACCTAACACTTTTTGTACTGCTTTTACAGTAGCATTTTTACTACCTTTTCTTACAGTACTATGTGTTACTTTAGGAGGTGTCCACTCACCACCAAACACTTCTAATGCATGTTTATAATGTTTTTTGCGATCTGCTAGTCCAATGGTACCACCATTAATACGTTTGGTCATTTTAACAATGTCTTGCGAATCTGCTATTGCATTAAGTCCGTTAGTATCCCAATACCAACATGCACTTTCTAATGCACCTTGTTTGGTTTCTAAGTACTCAACAGTAGCTCGTAATCCTGTGTTGATACTTTTTGCAAATTTTGTATAGTTGTATCTTCCTGTAAGTTGAATAATACCTCTGCCTCTAAACTTCCAACCGTCTCCACTTGCTGTATCACCGTTGTCCATTCTATTTGCATAAATTACATTTGCAATCTTTTCAGGTTGCCTATGATATTGTTGTGCATCTCGTCCTGCACGTTTAAAATACTTTCCAAAAATCTTGTCAAGTGCAGTAGCACTATAGTTTAAGTTTTCTTTCAGTACACGAAAATTATTACTTTCATGTCCACATTGTGCCATAAATCCTGCTACTCGTTCAGGAGTATCAATATCATACTTAGGAAGCATGTAAACAATGTGTTCATGCCATTCATCTGCTTCGTTATTACCACTAAGCAAATCTCTGGTCATTTCAACTGTATAATTAAATTGCATGATTTTATCCTCTAGCTAGATTACTACTTATCTATAAGCCTAGGACATATATGTTTCTTGAAGTTTTGTGTATTGTTTTGACTTACTTTTCTTTGGAATTGTTCCCAATCTTTACTATGTAACATATAACGATCGCATACCTCTTTCCATGTTAATTCATTTAATGTGTTTAAATCAGAAGTCTTAGGTAAATTAATTTTTCTATAGTAGTCTATTGCATATTGTAAATCAGTAGGCGGTGTTAGCCCGACTTTTTCAAACCAATGTATAGGGTTTCTTTCGCTTTGGAATGCTACTAAATCTAATTTATCATAATGATCTTCAAATTTTAAGATTTGATTGTTATGTCTATCTATTATAGAACAACACATAAAATTTAAATCTATAGGATTGTCAGGATGATCTTCATCTGTACTTGTTGGATCAAATTCCATCATAACATAATAATGTCTTACAGGACAAAATTCAAAGTCCCAAAAACTGGATACAAAATGTACATTTACGCCCCATTCGGGTGCTTTACTTTTAATATAATCTATACTTTCTGAAACATCTAGTACATTTAGATATATAGACATTGCATCATGTTTATGTACTTTAAGTATTCTAGGGATATAGTTTTCTAATAGATCTCTTCTAAGAAAATGTGGGAATTTAGGATTTCTTAAACCTGTATGAGTATATGCTTGTACTAAACTTCTACGCAACGGTTGATTATCGTCATTATCATACTGCTCAATTACCCATTCGTCAGATGCTCTATGATGTGTTCCCCATTCACTTTCATAAGGTGTCCATAGATATGGCTGTCTAGGTCCGGTGTCAGGAGAATGATTTAACAACCAACTGGTATATTCGTTGTTGCAATGACCTGCTCCTATTGTAAATATTAAATTTTTCATTTTTATATGAATGGTTCCCCGACGAGAGCTTCCATGCTACATATATAATTAGCTTTCTGCTGGTGCTTCAGGTGCAGGTGCAATTCCTGCAATTCTATTACCTTCATTATCAATAGGAAGTCCTTCGCTATCTAATCTGTAAGGTGTTCCTTCTGCTATTGGATTACCATGCTCATCTTCTGGCATTGCTGTTGCTGGATCATCATGCGTATGCTCTTCTTCGCCGCCTTCGTGTGCATGTGTTGTTCCATCTTCATGCGTATGCTCTACCATTGCTGGTGCTTCTACTTCTGCGTTGGCGTGGGGTGCTTCTTCCCCTGTTCCTACTGGTGTTTCATCTGGATGCGTCCATCCATCATCTGCTTCTGCAGGTGCAATAGATGATACATGAGCATTTAGTTCATTCCACATATCTCTAGCATTGTTTCTACTATCTAGTTCTAGACCATGTGATCTAGCTTCTATTTCCATCATGCCTTTGATATGTCTTTCTAAGTCTACAAAATTTTGTCGTGTATCTTCTAGACTTACAATCATTGCTTCTGTTACGTACATATTTCTCTCCTCCTAAGTTGGTATCGTATTAATACACCAGTATTTATAGACTATAAGTTGTGAATTAACTTAGTTTACTAAGAGCAAAGTCTGCCATACGTTGTAAACCTTGAGCAGATTGTAGGAACTTTTTCATTTTTACTTGATTTTCATCGTTTACTTTATCGTAAACTTGTACTAATGCACTAGCAGTAAACATGTCAACCATTACACCGTGTATTTTTTCTGCTTGTTTATTATCAACAATACGTCTTAAAATTGCTAGTGGATCATCAGCTTCGTTAATATCTTCTTGGGCTCTATTTACATGCAAACCTTTAGCAAATATTGCTTTTAATTCTTCCTCTGCTTTTTTCTGTGCATCTATGTCGCCTTCTCTTTTGGCTCTAGCAATTCTACGTTTAAGTCTCGCGGCCTGATCCATTTCATCATCATGTACTCTACTTTCACGTTGTCCACTTACTGAATCTAATGCTTTCCATTCATCATGTGTTAGAAACATATCACTATCTCTATCATAGTATTGTCCGGATTTTGGATCATAATAAACTACTTTACCACTACGTGTCATTATAGGTCCATCCATACCTGGCATTTCATCATAGCGTTTTCTGTCAATGGGTGGTAGAGAATAGTAGCCTTCATTTACTTTAAGCCACTTTGTCATTTCTAGCATTTCTGTTGCAACGTGTTTTAATGAACCAGATCCAGCTTTTTTAAGTCTTTTAAACATAGCCTCTGCGTCTGCTTTTTCTTGGTCTGTCATTGCGTCCATACCAAATAATGGAGTTACTTTATCTGTGTGAAGCCTGTTCCTAAGTCCTGTTTCTAAATTATCAGCAACAATCGTATCAAGTTCAACATCCACTACTTCAAACTTTTCACCTTCAAATTCTACACGATCACCAACAGCAATTTCTTGAGGACCCATTTTATTTTTACCTTCGTTTTCAACACTTTCGCCTTTTGCACGTTTTGTGGCTACGGCATGCATTACTGATTCAGCATCATCGCCATATTGTTTTCTAAAATCTTTTTTATGCTTTTTTAATTTTTTAAAATGTGATTCTTTACTGCGTTTCTCACCGCCAGTAAGTTTTCTTTCCATATTTACGTCTGATATTTTCATGCTAAGGCTCCGTTGTTATCAATATTTATCGAAGACTACAGTTATTCCTGCATACTTCATAAGATGCATTATCTATAGCATTACTTAAAGTATTATTATACCATTCATGTTCTAATATATTATATATGTTATGTGTTTCTAAACTATTAAAGTTATTATTTGGTAATTCATTCCTATCAAATTCTGTATCAGCATACGTAGGAACACCATATATACTGACATGACAACAAGGCCATACCCTATGAAAAGGATCTATCTGAATTTCAGAATTATTATACCAAGGACATTTACTTTTATTATGTTGCTTTTGTTCTGTTCTTACATTTGATCTAAATTGTAAGTTTGGTAAATTTTCTATTATAGGTTCAATTTTACTTGCTTCTTTTGAAGTTATAGTATATTCTACTTCACCCTTGTCATCATGCATCATACATATATTTTGAGGAACATGATTAGCTCTAGTGCTAAACCAACAAAAGCCTAACATAGTTGCTAATGCTTTTGCTTTGTCAATATCTTTTATATTATGATCCCACAATGTCATTATCCATTCGCTATTGCCTCCGTTTGCATTAAACTTTTTAAAATTTTCTATAATAAGATTATAATCTGTATTACGTCTATATAATGCATGATCATTGCCTATACCATCTATACTAACTTGTATCCGATGTTTATGATCTTTTAATACTGTAGCAAGTTCTCCCCACCAGTCTGGTTTATGCATACTACCATTGGTACATATAACAATATCACTTTTTCTATGATACTTAATCCATGTTTCCATCATAGGAATTAGATGTGGGTGCATACCTGGATCACCCCAATTACCATTTAAAAATAGTTGCTGAATTTTACCTGATGTATCTTGTGCTAACTTTTCCCATACGTCTAAGTCAAAATGTTGTAACATTAAACCGGGTAGTGTTTGCCCGCCATGTAGATTTCTAGCACAACCTCCGCATTTAGCGTTGCAGTAACTAGTCACATCTACTTGTAGTCTTTTAAGATTATTTCCCCAATGCATGGGTTACCTAAGTTATTTGGCTTTCTTTGCTTCGTATTGTGCTGGTCTATCTTGTAATGAGTTACGTAAGAATTTAACTTGTGAATCTCTTAAACCAGTATGATCCATGATTTCTTGGTCAGTTGCACCAGCTTCAATCATTGTTGCTACTTCGTCAGCCGCGGCCGCTATGTCAGACATACTTCCTTCATTAGCACGTTTTAGACCTGCTGAAGCCATTTTTTCTAACCAAAGATCTTCTGTGTCAGAACCAATTGATTCTTTGGCCTTTTCTGCTACCATTTTAGGCAGTTCTGTGATATCACTATCTAGTTCTAATGCTTCTTTGGCTTTGTCTATGTCCATAGCATCTACATACATTACACCATTGCTGAAGTATGCACTTATTCCGTGATCCCTCATTACTCTTAGCACAGATGATTCGTATCCTTCATCTATTTGACTTTCCATCATACCCAAGTCATCTAGTTTATTCATGATCCATTCTACTGGATCGCCATCTCTAGCTTTTTGTGTTCCATATGGCATTTCGTCTGAATAGTAACTGTATAATTCCATGTACAATTCTGAGTTAGTATCTATATCACCCATCTGTTTCATCTTTGCAACTTCTTCAGGATGTTTTGCTAAAATAGCCGCCAATTCGTCTGATTCCATTGCTTCATCTACAACCTTGCCTTCACCAACTACTTCGCCTTCTTCTTCGCCAGTACGAGCTACTTCATCACGAATAAAACCTTCTTCTGCTTGATATACTGGATGGTCTGGTGGTAACATTTTACCGTTACGGTCGTGTATTACTATATTGTCAACTTCAATACGATCTCTGTCATCATATGAAATATCAGCAGTATATGTAATAGGATAATGTCTGTCTTCTATCTTTGATGTTTTTCCAATCACTAGCGGTTCAGCTTCAGCTACTGGTGCTTCTGCAGGAACTTCCTCCGGATGGTTGTTAACTGCTTCATATTCCATGTAGTGTTTTATTGATTCTAAATAGTCTGCACATTTTGTGATTTTAGACTGTACCCAAGGTTCCAAGTTATCTGTATCTTGGATCATTTTGTGTAATTCTATAGCATACTTTGCTGTTTGATATAGTTGGCTCTTTGCCATCCAACCATCATCATCCATATCGTCAAGTACGCCTTCGTTTACTTGTGCTTTATTTTTTGCCATTTTTTTTCTCCGGATAGACGCTCTGTATTTTAATAGGATCTTTCTTATCGTTTAAGTATCCTTTAGGATCAACTGCTCGGCGAACCATTTTCGCTTGACCAAGTGGAATGCTAACACTAGCAACATTGCCTGCCATGGTATCTTCTTTTATTACGTCTGCTATCTTCATATACTTATTTATAACTTTTCTGCAGTTGCTTTGCTTCTTGTCGTAGTAGCTTGGTTGTACTGCGTTTTATTTTTTGCTTTTTTACCTGTTGCTTTTCAGGATCACTAGTATATTGCTTAACTCGCTCGTCTACTGTGTTGTTCATCGGGTATAAATCTTGACTTTTCATTTCTGTCAACCCCTTCTTTTGCAAATTTCCAAGTATCTATTTTATTTGGAACTATAACACCACGTGGTGCTGAATATCTATGTACATCTAGC
>CESQ01032888.1_pt1 | contig 10940 bp, 8 predicted proteins | sample 361401 | NCBI WGS metagenome assembly CESQ01 (sample SAMEA2622119, study PRJEB7988) | marine metagenome | isolation source: saline water (ENVO:00002010), including | reverse complement strand
AGGCGCTTGGTCATCAGATCTCGAAGTATGAGATCATCTTTGAAGCCCAGGATTTCGCTCATCCTCTCGAAGTGTCCAGACACATATCTCGTATCTGCCCGAGAGGGCGCCTCCACGCTTCGTCGTCGCTATCTTGCGAATATCCTTGTCCTTTGAGAGTACATTGCCGAGCTGCTGAGGGGTAGTTCCATGACGCATTGTCGAATTAACATGTTCAAGGATCTCAGTAGTATTAGCCTGTCCTCTCTCGTTCAGGAATTTCTTGATTTTTTCTCTGAGTCTTGTTGTTCTCATTGATTTGCACCTCCGCTTCAAACGCTTTACCAGAAGGCTATTTGAAAGACTGTTGGGGCCTTTCTCAGTAACCATCCGCCTCAGCGTTATGGTGCAGGACAATCGACCACAATATAACGCTTCTTGGTCGAGTCTGTATTTTGGTTACATCAAGTTGCAGGAATAGACCCCCTATTGACCACCCAATACGCCCCTTGCAATGACAATATGTTATTTTCTACTGGAAATATGTAATATAATATAATAAAAATAACATTTTAATAGAATAAATGGTTAGTAAAACACGTTATGATTGACAGTGGGTGTCATTGATGGCCGAGACCATGTCTCCCAACTCTGAAGTCAAACCCCGGAGAATCCGGGGACTCCACCGCAGAAGGGTTCTTTTCGCCCTTTCTCGTTCTGATCTGACAGTAGCCCAGATATCTCGGCAGACAAGTCTTAGGATGCCGCATGTTTCTGCTGAGCTGAAACGTCTCAGAAATGAGGAAATGGTCAGTAGTACTGGCGACCCCGGAGCTCGCGGCTCCTCGATATATCTCACACAAAGGGGTAGAGAGGCGATAATCTTGGATGAGGCCCACAGAGTTCAATCATGCACGCCGATTCCCTCGTCGAGTAACGCAGTATGTATGGTATCGCGTGATCGTGATCAACTTCTACTTGCCTCTACCCTGCCATTTGATCAGGCTTCAATAGCAATCCCTGATCGCCCTATCTCTGGTACGGACTCCAGTGGAAGCGAAGGGGTCATCTGGACACTTGCCGAAGTAGAAAATAAAATTCGTCGATGGATCAATCCGCATACAGGAAAATTATGCGCTGAACCGAGTGCGTTGGGAGACCCAAATAAGATTGAGTCCTTCTCTGAAGTCGATAGACCGTTATGCATTTTCCATGCTCGGATAATTGAATCAGGAAGACCAATTTCCATCACTCCTGGAACTTGGTTCTCTCCTAGGTTCGATTTGGCGATACATCCATTCTCATCATATTCTGAATCAAATATACGTTTAGGGACGATACATCTCGACGCCCCTCCTGTATTTTCACCTGAAATACTTGTAGCCGATATCGAAGGACGCATGGGCAGATCACTAATATCAAGAATCATCCCTGATGAATTTCTTGTAATTGGTAGAATACAAGATAACAAAAATAACCAATCCGTATTCCCTCTGGAGGCACTGGACAATTGGATACGTTTAGCTCATCCAAGAACAAATCCTTCCGAACTCCGTCGAAGATCACACGCCTTGAAAGATAGAATATCATTCAGAAGAAGATCACGTGTCCCCGAAGAGACTCTAAGACGATTCAGACTAGACTGGGGAGACTCTCTCTTTGAAAACAAAGAAATCGATGCTGATCGTCTGAACACTTCCAATCTAGGTCCTAGAGCAAGACATTCCTTGATTGAGTGGGCCCTTCACTCAGATACTCAGATTCCGATGCTGGTTGAAATCGAAGAAGATCTCCCAGAACATCTAATTCATGATTGCATGAGAAATTTGGGTAGAGGCATCATACTAACTCATCCCTCAGCCAATATCCCAGGGGTAGCCAGATTGAGTGCCGATCCTACGAGGCCACTCCCTTGGACAAGATATTGCGATCCCGCCGGATTATCATCTCCTGTCCGTATCGACGATGGGAAGCCAAATCGATTTTCCACGACCCCAATGGATGAGATAGATTCAATTCAATCAAAGTTGGATGTTCAATTAGACTCTTCAGAGTCTTCAGACCCCATTATTCTAAAATCAATAACTGAGATGCTTGGCCGAAATGAGGATTGGGCCAACTCTATTGAAGCGGAGCACCCGGAAGCATCTCTGATAGCCACGCCCCCAAGTCTCAGGTGGCATAGGTGGAAACGAATCGGGAATAGAGTACATGTCAAATGGCTAGCAATGATTCGCCTTGAGGATATGCCTGAATACGAAGTCCATGAGCTGATGAATCAAACCACCGTTGATCTCCAAACAGCATATTCGGAACAATTCAGCGAAATAATATCTGAAAATCCAAATTTCGCCTTCGACGTGCGACCAATGACTCCTCCGGAATCTTCGCCCCAGGGGTCATCATGGGTCGCTTCGCGCCTGCTAACCTTTGCAAATCATCTTCCAAGAGACATGATTGAGGATCTCAAAAGTTGGGCCATCCCTGCATGGCTTCAGAATCCTCCAAACATATCTGTTGACACACTTTCCGCTGCGATGAAACTGCAAGATCTGGAAAATCTGGATGAATTCTTCAATGAGGTGCATAAGTCAGCGAGCAAACATCCAAATTCGGATCTGAGCACATGGTCAAGATTCATCCGCATAACACAGGGAAGAGGTAGATTGACCCCCTCATTCTCCAGTGTTGTAATCCAGCATCTTCCCATGGAGTGGTATGCACCATTATCTGAACAATTATTGTTGAATATCATCAAAATGGAAGACTGGTGGAATCAACCAAAGCTATCTTCAATTCCATGGGCTGCATTAATACTCAGGCCCAAGGGCGAATACCATCCTCTTCCTGGGACAGATGGATTAGAACACCCGGGTCCGAGTAATGACTTACTTCGAAGGCTAGAAGATGCAATACAATCTGAAATGGACTTAGAATCTCTTGAGAATCTACAATTGATTCACATCTCCGATCTCTTAATGGCCCTAGAAAAGGCCTCATCGGAATCACCTCCAGTAGATGGAAAGAGTCACAAGATGGTTGGATGGCTAGCCCAACCCTTCGATAAATGGCCCGATATGGCGCATATAGAAACCATGCAGGGCAACCCTGTGGTTACGGCCAGATTACTCATGGGCAGGAGCAGATATGCTATCGATATACGCCCTGACTCGTAATTCCATGACTTGATATCTGCAACATTCTCCCGGCATGATGCCCGTCCGGCAACACCGCGTCGACGAAGCCCCCACGCCGGAGGCTTAGGATGAACCGCGGTACCACGGTTCGGGCCACCGGACGACGAAGACCGCCGTGACCTTTTGGGATGATCTGCGGAGCAATCGTACGGATGGAGGATGATGGGTCCCCAGATGACTACGGAATGACTCATGGGACAACCCCATCCTCCTACAGACGTCCCGGGGTGGGTCAGGGCCCGGAGCCATCGCGATGATGGCGCCCGTTACGCCCCGGGGCACATTATCCGCAGCCCTAAAGTTCGAGACTCAAGATGGAGGTACATGTTCCGACGCGGCCTTCTCGGCGGAACCTTCGATCGTGTGCATGAGGGCCACGCTTGGCTAATCAACCAAGCATTGGAGCATTGCACTCATCTGGAGATATGGATTACCAGCGATGATGTTGCAAAGACGAAAGATAAGAGGTGCTGGGATTGGAGTAGGCGACGTTCAGAAATTGAGATGATCATCGAACCAAATTCTAGGAGTAGGGTATCATTCGATGTGCTTCACGATTCCTTTGGACCTGCCATTGAACATCCGAATGCAGATGCCATAATATGTACGAATGAGACTCTAACCGGTTGTGAAGAAATAAACAGAATTCGAATGGAGAATCAAATGAAATCCCTTGAAATCATTGTGATGGAGCATGCCAGAGGGCCCGATGGCCAAGTAATCTCAAGCTCGCGTATTCGTAATGGTACAATAGACCAGTCAGGAGAATTATTTGTCCATGAATCCGATTTCAAAGGTACAAGAATTCTCACGTCCGAGGTTGAGTTGATGTTGAAAACCCCTTTCGGTACATTACATGAGGGCCCAGAATCCGATCATGCCATAGCTCTAACCAAGGCTCTCGAATCCATTCAAAGCGACTCGAACATTGTCGCAGTTGGAGACGTAACTGTTTTCGGACTCCTCAAACTTTCATGCACTCCTGATATTGCACTAATAGATGGGATGACAAAACGAGATAATTGGCCTAATACAAAACTCATCGACCGGTCAAAATTTGACATAGTTTCCGCTGCTCGGAATCCCGCAGGAAAATTAACTCCACAGTTATTCGAAACTTGCAAGAGTGCTGTTAATTCACTCAACCATCGATTAAAGTCGCTGATTGTAGTTGAGGGAGAAGAAGATCTTTCACCAATAGTACTTCATTTGCTGCTCCCTGTTGACTCAGTGATAATTTATGGACAACCTGGTAGAGGGGTTGTAACTCGGGTGACTGATTTGGAGACCAAGAAAAACTGCAGGTCGATTCTCAAATCAATGGCTATTGATAACTCATGATTGAGGAATAGCCCATTATTCATGTATGGCTTCAATGCCTAGGCCACTAGCAATCATAACTATGGAAACTGAATAAACACCGGGATCAACCCACGTGGTATTAATTGTGGACCAGATTACGTAGAATACAATTCCGCCGACTACCATCCAGTTTGCCACGATAAGGGATAAATCACCTTCAGAACTCATCATTTGACGAGGTCTTTGTATTATTGAATATAGGAATGTGCGCAATCCAGAGGAAGATTCTATGCCCCTTGCTCCGATTACAATTAGAATCCCTGCAAGAGCCAATGCAACAACATCACCAATGCCAATAGATATGGAAGAATGCGCTGAATAAGCCTCAGAGAGACTTGAGCCATCGATGAACCCTAGCCATTCGATTTTCTGCCCCGGGGCGAAAGCACCGAATGCTACGTTGATCAATGAGACAAAGGCAAGCCACGCCCCTATACAGAATGAAACAACCGACAAGAATCGACTAGGCTTGGTTACTTCATCCTTCCAAGAACTCTGTGCCATCGCTCGCGGCACCTTGGCCCTCTGTTTAACCATTACCGGGACAGATCATAACTCAGAGGGGCCTCTGAAGACGATACTTCCCCTTCGAAGCCTCTACAATAAGTGGCTCTGAGTCTCTCAATTCAGTCATAACGTCAAGAGACTCTGGTATTGCTGAATTGATCTGCTTGCTCCTTCCACCACGACCTTTGCTGACATTCCTTGCGATTATAATCCCAAGACTGTCTAATTCGTTTAGAAGCGATGATATTCTTCGAGGTGTGAGGGGTTCTATCATAATCCTGAGACATACTTCTGAATATGTTCTGAATATTTCGCCGGTAGAAATATTCCTGAGCCCGTTGTCCTCATTCATGCAGATTGAGAAGAGTAGGATTTTTTGTTGAAGGGGAAGAGTTCTGAGTACAGGCGTCAGTTGATCATGCTCAAGTTGACTTTGCGCAAGTCTTACGTGTCCCTTGTCCACCAAATCATGACCCATTTTTTGCGCCTTCTTGATTGCGATTCTGAGAAGATCAAGAGCTCTCCGCGCATCGCCATGTTCCTGAGCAGCCAATGCAGAACACAGCCCGATCACACCACTCTCAAGAGCACCGGATCGAACACCTCTCAGCACTCTATCTTCGAGAATGTCATTTATCTGATTTGCACCATAGGGGTGGAAGACAAGATCAATCTGGGCAAGTCTCGACGCTACTTGAGGCGTCAGCATCTTGGTAAAGTAAAGATCGTTACTAATGCCGATGATACAGCACCTGGATGACTCCAATTCCAAATTGAGATTCGTAAGATTGTATATTATTGAGTCTCCAACTTTCGACACAAGATGATCTATTTCGTCAAGCACTATCACATGGATTCCGCCCCTTCTGTCCATCCTCCTTCGAAACTCTTCGAGAACTCTGTCAGTCGGCCATCCAGTGAAAGGAATCTTCACATCCTCGTCCCTCTCAAGACGATTCGCAAGAGCTTGAACAACTCGATATTTGGTATCCACAGTCCTGCAGTTTATCGTATACGCTTTGACAGCGGTCCCATTGGCCCTTCCTTTGGCTTTGAGCTGTTTTAGCACCGTCTTGGTAACAATCGTCTTCCCTGAGCCAGGGACTCCGTAAAGGAGCATATTTGATGGGATATGCCCCCTTAGGGCTTCAACAAGATTCTCCCCAAGAGCCCGAACTTCTTTCTCACGATGGGGGAGCTTTTGTGGCTCAAAACCGTGCTCGAAAGCCCCACGATTCACAAAAAGAGAATCATTTTCGATAAGAGAATCGAAAATATTCTCACTCATTTTTTAACACCTTAATCTTCTAAATTGCGACACATGATTATCCCCGGTCAGGCCGGTGATGCTCAAATGCGCAGGACTCGACCGATGCACTCTTCGATAATAAACGTCCCCTAGAGTTCATTCACTGTGGAACCAGTTATTGCTCGTATTGCTGATATAAACGAACACCTTTATCGGGCCTGTTATAGCGATTTTATTAACAAAATAAAGCACCATGTAGATTAGAATTTATGCAATAGGCCGAGACACAAAATCAGAATCAAACAGTATGGAAGAAACCAATGATGAAAGGTATATGAAGAGAAGATGAGGCTCATTATTCATCATATATCGATCATCTCGATCTCACAGATAAATGCTGTAATAATGTTATAAAATATATAAATTAATTAACATAAAAAGAGCCGTCTTCATTCACTTGCAACCAATCGCCGTCTTCCAGTTGATGTACTGATTCAGGGAGTTCCGCCATTCTGAAACCTGATTCTACACCCTTGCCAGACGCGTAATTGTGGGTGACTAAAACTTTGACATCCGGATGCCTTTGAACGAATGAAATCACATCAGATGGCCGATGATGATAGGGAAACTCTCCAATGTCTGGAACCCCCATTTCAAGAATCACCACATCGGCTCCGACCGACCTCTTTTCAATCTCATCACAAGGTCCAGAATCCCCACAATGCAGTAACCGGAAACCACTGTCGTGAATCAACTCGTATCCATTAGGATCTGTTTCAGGAGTATGATGCACTGGAAACCTCTCGTATACCCAACTTGTATCTCCAAGATGTCCGGATTCATCCGTATTCCAATCAACTGAGTTCTTCAGAGAATCCTCGAGACTTCCGGGGAAGGCCATATTGCAAAGTAAAGAGAAAAACTCCTCTCCACCCGGTCTCAAATATACTGTCAGATCATTATCGCCATTCGGATCTGATATGTATTTCCTATCTAGTAGAATAAATGGCATTCCAAATGTGTGATCGCCATGCCAGTGGGTTATGAGGATGTGGCGAATATTAGAGATATCTGTGCCATTCCTCCTAAGCTGAGCCATGATGGTTGGGGGCGTGTCAATCAAGATATTGCTGTCAATTGAAAGACATGCATGGAGCCTACCATCGGGAGCGAATGCATTTCCTGTACCGAGAAAGTCGATACGAGCCACAATCCACCCTGAGAGGTAGAGAACTTGACAACTTCGCTATTTTATCGAAGCCTCTAGACTCCATTACCCCCATTGACCTAATTTGAAGGCCATTGATGTCAGACATGAAAGATAATTGGCATTTTAATTCCATTGATTCATAAGTGAGTTACTAGACCGAAATATGGGTTTCGACATGGGTGAGCCTAGGTCTATTCTAATACTGTACGGGTCTCAGTCAGGTAACTGTGAAGATCTGGCAAATCAAGCAGGGAAAATATCTTCTCAAGCAGGGTTAAATCCAACGGTCAAAGCAATGGATGAAATAGAAATCAATGAGTTACTAAATCAACAAAGAATCATTGTTTGTTGTAGCACCTGGGGGGATGGCGAACAGCCCGACAATGCTGAAGACCTTTGGGAGGCAGCCAACAGCGGAACTATCGAAAAATTGGAAGGAGTGAATTTTTCCGTCCTCGCACTTGGAGACACTTCATACGATTTATTTTGTGAGTCTGGAAAGGAGTGGGATAAATGGTTTCATTCGAAAGGTGCAAATCGAGTCCATGAAAGAGTGGATTGCGACGTCGATTATGAGGAACCCGCTGAAGCATGGATGGCAACAGTGATCCCGAAAATGGCAGCAATAGAGGACGTTTTGATGGAAGCACCGGTGACAGCAGAGATTCAACCAGATGTAATCATTGCAGAGATGGACGAGACTGAATCAACTGAGAACAAGAAGCCACAGTGGTCAGCGAAAAACCCCTACACCTCCAATCTAGATCACAACTACGTCCTAAATGGCGAAGGATCGGGCAAAGAGACCAGACACATAGTATTCAATTTAGGCTCTTCCGAGTTGGAATACAAAGCAGGAGATGCTCTCGGAGTAATTCCAGTCGCCCCCCCTGATCTAGTTGAAGATCTGTTGACCGCCGCTGGATTTGATGGATCCGAGACTGTGGATACCCATCTAGGCGAAATGGAGCTGAGGCAAGCTTTGACGTCTGCTTACGAGATACACCGTCTTTCCAAGAAGTGGGTTCGAAATCTCGGCGACCGACTTGACACACCGGAAGAAATCAGCATCCGATTAGTTTCTAGAACTAGGACATCAATCAACGATGATGCTATACTCATGGAGTGGAGTGGTTCAGGTCTAGAGGGGGACGTCCCTACAGATTATTATGAAATTGGCTCTGCTGCAGATCCCGCATTAGATCTGTGGAATGGCATGGACAGCGATGATTCATTGCTTGAAGATTACATCTGGTCAAGGGACTACATCGATGCAATCTCTGACTTTGGACACATAATTTCCACTCCACAGCAACTTGTGGATGGCATGGACCGACTTAAGCCAAGACTGTATTCTATTGCGAGTAGCCCTGATCACGAGCCTGGGACCGTCCATCTCACTGTGGGAATCGTCCGATACACCCATCATGACAGAGATAGAACCGGATTAACCACCGGCTTCCTAGCAGACCGATGTGAGGTATCAGAGACTGATATTGGAATTTTTATGTCTCCCACTCGATCTTTCATTCTACCAAAAGATCTCAGTACAGACATAATCATGGTAGGACCTGGAACAGGAATAGCACCATTCAGAGCCTTCTTGCAGCAGAGAGACATCGACGGGGCAACTGGAAGAAATTGGCTATTCTTTGGTGACTGGACAGAGTCTGGTGAAAATTACTACAAGGAAGAAATGGATGATTGGAAGGAGAGGGGGATTCTGACCAAACATGACCTAGCCTGGTCCAGAGATGGCTCGGAGAAAGTGTATGTTCAGCATCTTATGAAAAAACACGGTGAAGAAATATGGGCATGGATAGACGGTGGTGCTTATTTCTACGTCTGCGGGGATAAGTCTAGAATGGCAAAAGACGTTCATAAGACGCTCATAGGAATTTGCGGTGAACATGGGGGTATGTCTGAAGAAGACGCTCATGAATTCGTTGAAAACCGAATGATGAGGGTCGAGAAGAGATATCTCAGAGATGTATATTGAGAACTGATGATTTCAGATGAACTCAAACGTTGCCCACCTGTCGTAGAGTCAATGGGATTCTCACGAGTGCTCATCGCAAATCGCGGTGAAATCGCATTGAGGATAATGAGATCCCTCAGAACTCTCGGCATTGAAGCTTCGATAATACATGGAAGAGAGGATAGAACGAGCCTACCTGTTCGCTGGTCTGACTCGGCAGTACAGATATATCGCGATGATCCTCTTGCGAGCTATCTCGATGTTGAAGCAGTTGTAGACGCTGCAAAAAATGTTGGAGCTGATGCAGTTCACCCAGGATATGGCTTTCTTGCGGAAAATCCCAATCTGGCCCGAAGACTCGCTGAAGAAGGAATCACCTTCATCGGCCCTTCTCCAGAAATCCTCGAACTTCTTGGAGATAAGATACAGGCCCGTTCTGCGATGACTGCTGCAGGACTCCCTGTTGCACGGGGGTCAGAAGATCCGATAGAGAGCTCTGAGAGTGCCATGGCCCTTGCAGTAGAGATTGGCTATCCAGTGATCATCAAAGCCGCCGCTGGAGGCGGTGGAATAGGGATGCAAATAGTACGCAGTGAAGACGAGTTCGACTCTGCATTCCGTCTATGTTCGAGTAGAGCCTCCTCAGCCTTTGGAGATGGCAGAGTCTTTGTTGAGAAGTACATAGAGGAAGCACAGCACATTGAATTCCAAGTTCTTGGCGATGGGAAAGACGCAGTCCATTTCGGCGAGCGCTTTTGTTCCATACAGAGGCGCCATCAGAAGATACTGGAAGAGGGACCATGGCTTGATGATGAGACTAGAGAAAGAATCGGATCCAAAGTCGTCGAAGGTGCGAAGGCAGTAGGATACCGCGGCCTTGCGACATTCGAATTTTTGAGGGATGCTAAAGGAGAATTCTACTTCTTGGAAGTCAATCCAAGAGTCCAGGTTGAGCACACGGTCACAGAGGCTCTGACAGGATTCGACCTAGTATCATTGGGGATCAGGGTCGCTGCAGGAGAATCCCTTCCAGTAAGCCAAGAAGATATACGCTTGCGAGGCCATGCAATACAAGCTAGAATAAATGCCGAGAGACCTGAAGATTTCACACCTGCGCCAGGGAGGCTATGGGAGTGTATCCTTCCCTCGGGACCCGGCATAAGAGTAGATTCGCATGCTTGTTCTGGATATTCTATGCCAACTTGTTTCGATTCCCTGCTTGCCAAGATTATAGCACACGGGAGTGATAGAAAAGAGGCCATTGAGAGATTGGATGCAGCGTTGAGAGAAACTGTACTCGATGGGGTGGAAACGTTAATTCCATTGCACAGGAAGATACTCAGAGAGCCCGATTTTGTAAATAGGAAAATTACAATTTCATATCTAGAAGATCATAATTTTAGGTGATAGCATGGATCTTGTGATTGTTGGTAGCATCGGATATGACGACATACAGAC
>CESQ01072795.1_pt1 | contig 10982 bp, 17 predicted proteins | sample 361401 | NCBI WGS metagenome assembly CESQ01 (sample SAMEA2622119, study PRJEB7988) | marine metagenome | isolation source: saline water (ENVO:00002010), including | reverse complement strand
GTAGACTATTTGGACTTAATGATGCCAGCACAAAAGAAAGTACCACCCAGTGACTTGTTTATTAAAGATAAGTTTGTATCAGAAGAACTTAGAAACTTTGCAGTTGAAGGAAACTATTTGTTTGCAACTGCTTCGCAGTTAAACAGATCAGCAGTTGAAGAAATAGAATTTGATCATTCGCACATTGCAGGTGGCTTGAGTAAAATACAGACAGCAGACAATGTTATTGGTATATTCAGCAGTAAAGCCATGCGTGAACGTGGCAGAATACAAATACAGTTCATGAAAACAAGAAGCAGTAATGGTGTTGGACAGAAAATTGATTTGGATTTTAACATCGACAGTATGCGTATTACTGATTTGGATGAACAAGAGGCAGAAGATACCAGTTTTAACAACATATATGATCAATTAAAGAAGAAAAGCACATTAGGAACTAATTCTCCACAACCAGAAGCATCAGATAATGCTGTTAACAGTAGTGATAGGCTACGAAGCATACTCAAAAAGGCAGAGTAGCTAAATACTACTATATTGGAGACTGACATGAAAAAGAAAACTCGCAGTATCTTAGAGGAAATTAACAGTATTGCTCCTAAAAGTAGTAAAGAGCAAATACTAAGTTATAGAAGTGAAAATGTACTCGGTAGTGCAATTCAACTCTTAGAATACATCGAAACGAATTTTGAAGAAACAACACAGGCAGATCTCCGTAAACGATTCATGCTCAGTCTTAAAAATAAAGACATGGGCATATTTGAACGTGGTGTAAGGAAGTTAAAAAAACATGCGAGTTAAAGAAATAATATCTGGTTGGAAACGTAGGAAAAAGCGTGGACCACGACAGGATCGTTTGGTACAAAAAGCCTTGCACAATTTAAAAGAAGCAACAGGTGGTAAAAACACACATCTGATGCATGCCGAAGAACTTGTATTTTCACAGCAAAAGCAAGGAGCCGAAACAGCAATTAAATTAATTGGTGGTCTTGCAAATGCTATGTCAGGCGGAGCAAGTAGTGATGGTCCAGCAGTAGTAAGTGTTAAATGGGACGGTGCTCCTGCAATCATAGCCGGAACTGATCCTGCAGATGGACAATTTTTTGTTGGTACAAAAGGTGTGTTTGGTAAAAGAGAACCTAAACTCAACAAACAACCATCAGACATTGATCGTTTTCATGCTGATAAAGATGACAAAGATGCCAGCAGTCTGCGTAATAAATTAAAATCAGCTCTAGAACATTTTCCTAAATTAGGCATAGAAGGTGTACTACAAGGTGATCTAATGTTTACACCTGACACACTCAAAGCACAAAAAATTGAAGGTGAAGAATATCTAACATTCAAACCAAACACTATCACATATGCAGTACCGGCCGACTCTGAACTTGCAGAACGAATTAGAAATGCAAAAATTGGTATTGTGTGGCACACAGCATATGATGGTGAAACAGTTGGTGACATGACTGCACAGTTTGGTGCTAACATAGAAGGTATGAACGAACATCCAGACGTCTGGTATGATGATGCTGTGGTTACAGATGTAAGTGGAGCAGGACTTAGCAAGGGTGAAGCAAAACCAATTCTACAAATGTTGGGTGCTAGTAGCAGAGCAGTAAAAAGCATGAGCAATGAAGATTGGGCATTACTAACAGATTCGCCAATAAAACAATTTGGCGTTCAACTTTTAACTCATGTTAACAGAGCTGTACGAGCAGGCAAGTTTACAGATGCAAGTAGATTTTTTAACACTTTCATTGAACAAATTATAGCAACCACAGATAAAGAAATTAGTAAACTTAAAACAGGTCCGGAAGGCCCGGCCGCCCAGCGTAGAATGGATGACCTACAAAGAGCCAAAGACTTTGTAGGAGAAAACAAACCAAAATTATATGCACTATACAATTTGTACATGGGCATCATGGAAGCAAAAGACGAGCTTACCAAACACTTAAATAAACTAATGCAGATGAAAGCATTTATACAGCAACCAGACGGCAGTTACAAAGTTACACCTGGTGAAGGTGTGGTTGTAGCAGATCATATGGGCAATGCAGTAAAGATTGTAGACAGACTAGATTTTAGCAAGGCTAATTTTGCTCCTAAGGATTTTCAATAATGGCATATGAATTTTTAAAAGATATAACTGAAGCAGGACAGTTTAGAACCAAAAACAGAACTGACGCAATGGACAGTCAGCAGATTAAAGATTTTGCTTTTATGGATCTTAACACTCTATACATGATGTACAATGAGCCAGCATACAGAGATCAAGCACAAGCATATGCATCTGAAACATTAAAAAGCAGAAATTTTGACAGAGCTAGAGTAAGCAGTACTGATTTATATAATGCAATATATCAAAGTAAACAGGCTGGTGCAAAAATCAATGAACCAGAATTGAAACAATACTTAGGTGGCATTGCATCAGGCAGACTAGCATCAGGACAAGCAAGAGGGCAATTACAAAGACTAGAAACTAGTTTAGGTGTTAAAGACACCAGATTAAAAAGCATACGAAGACGAGTTCAAGACTATGCTTCATTATCAAATTCCAACAAGCGAGTATTAATGCCACAGGTTAATAAATGGTATCATCAAAACGGAAGATATGGTCAGCTGTATTCATCAGTACAGTTGATGGGTTCTGTTGATGGTACATTAACCAAAGCACAAGTTCAAAAACCAAATGTGTGGGATCGAGTAAAGAAGAATGCAGTTACACTAGGCGCTATAGGCGCCGCGGCCTACATGATTGGGAGAAAAGGATCGTAATTTGCCACAGCCAAAAAAGGCAGTCATCAATGATGAGAACCTTGTGGATGTAAAATATAATCACCAAATAAAAACATTAATAGACATCACATACGATACTGCTACACAAAAGAAAAATACCAAAGGTTTTTATCAAATCCAAAATTATAATACATTTGTACAAGCATGTAGTTTTAGATCTCAAGTATTTGAACCTACTGTAACCTGTAATGTGAAAAAAGTAGATAAACTATTTGGAAATAAATTTACAGGAAAAATGCCAATCTGGACGTTAAATTTTTATACGGAGGTTCCTATATTGGATATTAAAAATGACATATCAGGTATACCTATACATGACGACAGATTAGAAATAATTGATACAGCCGATACATTGAATTGTAATACTATTGTAGAATCCATATGAGTGATTATGTAATTGTTTTAGCCAATGCAGGACTAAGTGGCAATTTTCTTATGCGTCTATTAAATTTTAGTAGAGCAATAGAATGGCAAGAAGACAAAGCAAGATCCAAAGACATTGTATCTAAGATGGCCGACGATCAATACATTAACTATTGTTGGACCTCACAATGTCATGAGGCTGTAATGGCAACATCACACAAACTAGCACATCATTGGTATATGCAGTCACGTGAAGAGTTAGACAAAGACACATGGTATGCTATTAAAAAAGCAAGTACAAGACCTAGTGCATGGTTTTTTCATAAAGTGCAACCCGAAGTTAGACATGATGTTGAAACTATAATAGTGGCAGTAGAACCTGGCGACGACTTTAATATACCAATGTACATAGATAGACGCTGTTTTAATGGTTTACCAGAACATTTTAATGACAAATGGAAAGATGCTGACAGTTGGTTTAGATACTGTTTAACTTCTATAAAAACTTCTGTGCGTTTAGATCATGCACAATTTGTTAAAAATGCAGACATTGTTGTTAGAAATAAAGATATATTTGATGTGGTAAAAGTGCTAGAGCTGATGAAAGAATTAGGCTTGTATCATAATGGTCTTAGAGAACTTGTCACAGACTGGATAAAAGTTTATCTGCTTAAAAATAAAAGACCTGAAGCATTGTTTTCTAAAAGTCAACCAGAAGAATACAGATACAAAGACCAGGTTGAAAAAATCAATGATCCTCACATACAACATTTACTCATGTGCGTTAATAGAAAAGCATGGCCTACTTTGGATTTAATAGATGATCCATACAACTATCTCATTGAATTTAGAAAGAATATACTAGCAGGTGAACGTTTTGACGTGGCGTATAATCGAGCAGAAGCCTCATTTCAAGATTGGAAAAGCCAGATAGATTCATAAATACTATCAGCAGGGAAAAGCAATGTCTCAACTAGAAAAAGAAAATTTAGAAGCTCATGTGGACTTATGTGCCGCTCGTTATGAAGTATTGCAGGAAAAATTAGGCAATATGATGAGCAGAATAGAACGCATGGAGGAGAATCTTAATTCCCTAATGAAGAGCATCAACCAAAATTCAATCAATATTGAACGTCACGCCGCCACAAATACCAAAGTAATCATTGGTAGTGCTGGTACAGTTATAGCAGGTTTATTAAGCACAATCGTTGTGATTCTAATGAACATAACCTAATAGAACTAAATACTATTATGGAACTTTTTGAGCTAACAAAAGATGAACACAATGTAATCGAAAGCAAATTAGTATGGGCTCGTAAGGGCAAAACCATTACTAAAAAGTATCGTTGTACGTTTGGTAAAAGGAAAGGCAGACTGGTAGCAAGTCCTTCACAATGCTCTGCTCCAATTGATCTTAAAAAACGTTTTACACTTAAACGTACAAAGATGCAAAAAGGTGCCAGAATGGCTCGAAAAGCAAAATTTACTAAGAAGTTTAATCCTGCCTCAAAGGCAGTACAAAGAATGAACAAGGCAATGAGACGATGAAACTAGATGATTATGGCGATAGTTTTAGTATGGCACTAAAAAATTATATTCAAAAAGTACATAATCACGAGATTAGTGCCGAACAGGCGGCTAAACTTTCTAAAAGTTTTTCTATCTCTGATGCCATTAAACTGAGTGATGCTATTGAAAATGAAGATAGCAGAGTAATCAGGAACCTATTGTTGGATAAAATTGGTATGGAGGAAGGCTATGGAATGAATCCTAGTCAGCCAACACCTTCAACAAGCCAAGCAAACAAAGCCATGAGGGCACAGCCAGAACCAATGTCAGCACCAGTGAAAAGTCAAAGAAATATTCAACCAACTGGCCAAGGTGCAAGACTGTACAAGGCTCCTAATGCTACCACACAAAATAGTTTAACCACACAACAAAATGCAGAATTGGCCGCTAATAATAGTGCAAAAGCTAATTCTAATAAAAGAGATATAGAACAACTAAAAAAGATGGCTGGTGTCAAATGAGAATGTTTACTCCAGCATCTGGTATCCCACAACCAGTTTCAAATTTAGAGTATAAAATTATTAAGAAATGCACAGAAGGTAAACTGTGTAAATCCAACCTTTCAGAACGTGATGCATGTATTTCACAGGAGTTGGTAAACAGAGGCATATTTGACAAAGAAATTGCTGAGAACAAAACTGTATATTATAATTTTAACAAAGGGAACTACTAATGGTTGCAATAAGGGACTTAGAACACAAAATTCGTACCATAATTGAAAACATGGATACTGATACAATAGCCAGTATGCTGACTTCACGTGAAAACGGTACAATCACTATTGGTGAATTTAAAGTAACACGTACAAAACAAACTTTTTGTGAAAAGCAAAAACATTTTTATAATGTGTATTGGCGTGAAAACAAACTTTATGAAGGTGTTGCTTTGGCTAAAACAGCAAAAGTTATAGTTGATTCTCTCATTGAACATGATGAACCCGCAATAAAAAAAGCAATAGATTTGGATAATCAATATATGTCAAAGCTATACGAAACAACAATGTACGGACAAAAAGCTAAAAAGAATGATAATCCTGTGCATTGGGCAAAATATACAGAGAACCAAGCAAAGTTGGAGCAAATTAAAAGTAATATATTACGGCAAAATCTATAAATACAGTTAGCCTATAAAACAAAGGATCAGTTACTATGAACATAAATGATATGAACACAAATTATGATTTTGATTCAGTTAAAAAGATACTCGAGTCAAGATTTAATTGGACCGGACGTTGGGATTCTATGACAGAAGACGAAGTTCGTGCCTTAGGACAAAAAGCAGATAGCAAACTAGCTGAAGCTGGCGATATCTCAAGTCCAAAATACAATCTTTACCTTTTCATTAGAGAAGCCGCTAAAATGCGTTTAGCTGAACTATCCAAAGAACCTGTTGCTGAAGCAGTAGGATCTGAAATGGTTGATCAAGCAGAAGTCGTACTTGCCGCACAAGAAATTGGCGACAAACTTCAAGCAATGGCAGAAGACATTGCACAGATGCAAGTACAAGACATGATGCCATTGGTACAAGCCATGAAAGAGCAAATGGGTATGGATCAAGCTCAAGCATTTGAATCAAGTGCTACAGCATCTCTACAAGGTTTACTAGACTCAATGAAATCAACCAAAGAAAGCTATGACAATGCTGTGTTAGTATTGCAAGGTGAAGCACCTGCAAATGACATGGGTATGGACGATGGTGGATTTGGTGATATGCCAGATGCAGGCATTGACACAGATGGTGACGGTGAAATGGAACCAACTGATGACTTTGGTGGAGCAGATGCAGTGGCCGGAGATGATGAGCCAGCTGGCAGAGAAATGAAAGAGTCTATGGACGACAAAATTAAACTTGCACTGAAGGCAGTACAAGAGTCCAGCAAAGATGGAAAAATTTCTAAAGCAGACTTAGAGCGTATTAAATCTGAAGCTACAGCGTAAGGTAGTGCCATGCTTATTGCACAGATTGTAAAAGAAAATTCTGAAGATATTCGAACAGACATTATCAGTCTGTTAGACGCAATCAGTGCCGAAGGATTGGAAGAAGTAAAATTTGTTAGTTTACTCAAAGACTTGAGACGAGCAGGACATACTATTAATAGAGGCCAACTATTGGATCTATTACAAGGAATACCTATAGTACGTGATGCATCATTGGAAACAATTAATATAGTAACTGATCGTGACAATGATGTAAACATCGGAGATGGGGAAGAAAAAGTAAAGAAGCAAGTGAAGAAACTAGCACAAAAGAAAGTAGATAAGGAGTTGGCATGAGTTATAGTATTACCGCCACACAGGCAAAATTAGATGCTAGAGCAGATCTAACAATTCTAAATGAAACTAATACTCTAATGAAACAGATCATAACTGATGCTAATGCAGGAAGTTATAGCAGTACAATCAGTGATGGTACAACTATGACAGAAAGCACTCCTACAATTACAATCACAGGAAGTGCCGCCAACCCAACTATTGTAGGTACACCAACTGTGATAATTGCTGGAGTTACAATCACACTAGGCACAACTGGTTTAAATCTTAATAGTGTGATTGCAGATATTAATGATGCAGGAGTTACAGGTGTTGTTGCAAGTAAAAATGCCAGCAATAATCTTGTAATCACATACACTACTACCGCGGCATCAACATTTACAGTAGTAGTTGGAGCGGGTACGGCAAATACTGCGTTAGGATTAACTGCACAAACATACACAGCAACTGATCCAGCCAGTAAATCATACTATAATGTTTGGTCAGGCACAGCAGTAGATCGTGCAAAAACTGACCAAATGAGTCAAGTTATAAAATACTTTCAAGGCCTAGGCTATCAAATTGAAAGACAAAAGAACGTGTCAACAACCAATACTTTTAAATGGGTAATCAGCTGGTAATAGGTTGACAACAAACAACAATCAACGTATAATGAACTTATGAAAATTAACAGAGTCTACGACTATCAAGACCTTACAAGAATTGATGGCAGAAAAAGATTGTATGCAACACCCGGAGGTAGTAAAGTACCTAGTGTTACTACAATTTTAGATGCAACATCAGACAAGACACATTTGATTGCTTGGCGCAAACGTGTTGGTGAACAAAAGGCTAAGCAAATAACACAAGAAGCCGCGGGTGTCGGTACATCCATGCACGGCTTCCTAGAACATTACACAAAAGGAGAACAACTGCCGAACAAGAGTAATCTTGTACATGTCCAAGGACGGAAAATGGCTGAGGTGGTTATACAGGACGGATTAAGCAATGTAGACGAAGTCTGGGGCAGTGAAGTGCATCTTTATTATCCAGACTTGTATGCAGGAACAACAGATCTTGTTGGAGTTCATGATGGTGTACCGGCTATTATGGACTTCAAACAAACTAATAAACCTAAAAAAGAAGAATGGGTAGATAATTACAAATTGCAAGGGGCCGCATATGCACTTGCACACAATCATGTTTATAAAACAGATATTCGTAAAATAGTAATCATGATGTGCAGTAGAGATCTACAATATCAAGAATTTATTGTAGAAGGTGAAGCATTTGATCAATGGAGTCATAGTTGGAGTGAACGTTTGATGCAATACCTGGGAATACAAGGATAAATAATACGTTAGGAGAGTGCGATGCCAACAACGCAAGTAGCAAAATTATTGAATCGACAAGGCAACTTTGCTGACTTACCTCTGTTAGATCCAGGTGAGCTAGGATATGCTAAAGATCAAAAAAGACTTTTTATTGGAAATGATCCAGTTAGTGTAACCAGTAACGGTGGTGCAAGTTATACCGTTGCAGTAGATTTAACACAAAGCGGAAGATACAGAGTAACCACACAAGCATCAGGTGGAGCAGAAACAGAAGTATCAAGTGCAAATTTTAGTATAGGCGGAACCACACTCACTCTCACTACAGCACCAGCAGTTGGCGTAACCATTCGCATTTACTATAACAGCGAAGTTCAAATGCACAATGAAGCAAGTGGTAATCCTAAAACTGATATCACTCTAACTGCTTCAGGAACTAATGCAGACACAGGCATTGAATGGGACGCAGATGATTATAACTGTGCAACCATTGATTACAGTTTACAAAATGCCAAGTCACCAACTCCTAAATTTCGCAACGGCAAAATAACCATTATGATTGACACTAGAGCCGCAGTACAGGATTACATGTTACAAGATGATTATGTTGCAGTTAATGATCCTCTTGTTACTTTTAGTGGTGTCTTAGATGTTAGTGATAACACGTTCAAAATAAGATACAGTGATACAGATGCCGTAAATGCAACATTCAGTTATGATTTAAAACTTTGGAAAACAACACTCGCTTAAACTGGCAAGATCCACCTGAACAACGACTGAGTGTACTGAGAAATTTTCGAATAACAAATCAAGGCAACTCACTCAAACATTGTATACAGGTAACACTTGACTTTTACAGTCAAATACCAATTGGTTCAATGAGCATTGATCCATACGATAAAGGTAGTTGGTTAACACTTTGGCAAATGATTCACAGCAATGATTTTTGTGAATTTAACAGAGCTTTATTGTATGCATACACTCTGCACTATTTAGGTCATGCATGTAATGTACAAGTAGGCAAAACAAAGGATAATCATCATATGATATGTGTTGTAAATGATTATGTTTTAAACATTGAATACAATGGATCAGTTGATTTAAACTGGTTAAAAAATAACAACTGGCAATGTGAACAAGTGTATGACACAAATCAATTATGCTAGAGAAAAACTAAAATTATATAGTAATGGAAATTTACCTGCTATAGAAGATAGTTTATATTGGGAATATATGATGCCAACAAACATGGCAAAACGATTGTGTAATAGTGAAGAAAATTTTGATATGCAATGGAAATCTATAGATGCAAAAATGCTAGGATTACTATGCAAAACAGAACCACCTGATGTTATCAAACAGGCTGTAGAAGAATGGATTGCACAGCCTACTCCTAAGTTTTTATATCTGTCAAGTCTGCCTAATACTGTAAATGTGTGGCACAATTTAACAGATTGGATAACTAGATTGATAGGTTTGAGTCATACATCATATATAGAAGTAAGAGGTAAAAGCAAAAGCCTAACAGCAGATGACAAGAAAATAGTGTCTAAAATTTCCGAAGAATTTTTAGCTAATAGTGACCAGATAAACATGGTAACTTTTATACACAAAGAAGAAAATTTCTTTGACTTTTAAGTAATCAAAGTATATAATTAAAAGACGAAGAGACTAAGTACTCTAATACGCAAAGCAAAGACATCCTCGTCTATAACTCGGATATCATTATATAACTTAAACGAGGAGAGAAAATGGCTACTAGACTTAACAATAATCTTCCCACCTTATACCAGGAGTTTATCCACTTATCGAGATATTCACGCTGGCTTGAAGACAAAGGACGCAGAGAATCCTGGGGTGAGACAATAGACAGATATTTTAACTTTTTTGAAGAGCATCTAATGGAGATGCACAATTATAAATTGGAACCAAAGCTAAGAAATAAACTAGAAGAAGCAGTTTTGGAAACAAAAATTATGCCATCAATGCGTTGTCTAATGACAGCAGGTGAGGCATTGAAAAGAGAAAACATTGCAGGATACAACTGTTCTTACGTAGCAGTTAATCGTGTACAAGCATTTGACGAAATACTATATGTATTAATGAACGGAACAGGTGTTGGTTTTTCTGTTGAAAGACAAGAAGTATCACAACTGCCTGTAGTCGCTGAAGAATTCTTTCACAGCGATACTTGTATCCAGGTTGCAGATAGCAAACTTGGTTGGGCAAAAGCCTTGAAAGAATTAATTGCTATGCTGTATTCAGGTCAGATTCCAACTTGGGATTTGAGCAAAGTAAGACCAGCTGGTGCACCACTTAAAACATTTGGTGGTAGAGCATCTGGTCCAGAACCGCTTGACAGTTTGTTTAAGTTTGTGGTAGCCACATTTAACGGCTCTAACGGAAGAAAACTAAACTCCATCGAATGTCACGATATTGTATGTAAAATTGCAGAGATCGTAGTAGTTGGTGGTGTAAGGAGATCTGCTTTGATCTCACTATCAAATTTGTCTGATGACAGAATGAGGCATGCAAAAGCAGGACAGTGGTGGGAACAACATTCACAACGAGCTCTAGCAAACAACTCAGCATGTTACACAGAGAAGCCAGACATTGGAATATTCATGGATGAGTGGAAAGCTCTATATGATTCTAAGTCAGGTGAAAGAGGTATCTT
>CESQ01015268.1_pt1 | contig 10985 bp, 10 predicted proteins | sample 361401 | NCBI WGS metagenome assembly CESQ01 (sample SAMEA2622119, study PRJEB7988) | marine metagenome | isolation source: saline water (ENVO:00002010), including | reverse complement strand
TTTATCGTATAAATCTACCTTTATTCCTCTCTTTGAGAGGACATGAGCCAACATACAACCAGTAATTCCGGCACCAATTACTGCAACTCGCTTTTCATCGAATTTATATAACTTTTTAGAGAGTGATTGGCCTCGCAACATATGCCTTTTTCCTGAAAATCCTTTTACTTTTTCAACTCCAAAACCGGAATCAACAAGATTCTTTTTTACCAATCCTGAAGACGAATAAGTTGAAAATGTACTATCACTTATGCAAGTTTCATTTATGGCATCAAATATATCTTTAGTCCATAAATCTGGATTTTTAGCAGGAGAAAAACCGTCTAAGAACCATGCATTTACATGTTTTAGTGATCTGAGATATTCTTTAGTCTCAACAATATCCCCAATAACTAAATTCAATGAAACTCTTCCTTTAAATAATGATATTTTTTGAACACCAAAAATATTTTGAGGATAGAATTTTTCGAACTCATTACAGTATTTTTCAAGTTCAGGCATTAATCTTAATTGCTTTTTGAAGTCTTTTAATTTGAATAAATATTTATCAAAAGATGAGAATTCAAGAGTTTGGTGATCTTGAGAATGCTCTAGCCATGCTTTACAAGTTGTTAGGAAATTCAGTCCTATGCCAAAACCTATTTCGCCAATATGGAAGTTTATTTCTTCTAGATTTTTAAATCTTTTTTCAAGATTGTTTCCTTTCAAAAATACGTATTCGCATTCTTGAATAGCTCCATTTGTAGACGAATACAAATCATCGAACTCCTCAGAATAAAGGGTTTCTTCCTTTAAAGAAAAAGGCGCAAACTCACTATTTAGAAATGAGTATGCGCCTTTGTTGGTGATATTACTTTTACTTATTTCCTGTTGGAATTTCGTTGAATGGAAGACCTTTGTCTGCCCTCATATCTTGAGGCATTCCAAGGACTTGTTCCGAAATAATATTTTTTAGAATTTCATCTGTACCGCCAGCAATTCTAATACCTGCAGCACCATAAAATCCGTATTGATACATTGATTGCTCTGCTCCTTCCTCGTCAGTTCTAAGAATCCCTGCTGAGTCGAGCATATCAAGACCAAAGTTAGCAATTTCCTGCAATTTATTTCCGCTTACTATCTTTGTAATTGAAGACTGTGGACCCGGTGTTTCACCCCTAGATAAGGCTGAAATATTTCTATATTTTGCATACTTCAGACCACTTTGTTGGCAATACCAATCAGCAAGCTTTTCTCTAACTGCATCATTTTCTATCGCCAATTTACCATTTAAATCTTGGCCTCTTGCTAAAGAGAAAGCTTCTTGAAAGTCAGGGCCTGATGCATCTCCTACTGCTAGTCTTTCATTCATAAGAGTTGTTAAAGAAACTTTCCATCCATCTCCAACAGCTCCCAGCCTTTGACTATCAGGGATTTTTACATCAGTGAAGTAGACCTCATTGAAGTTAGCACCACCTGATATCTGTTTGATAGGTTTAACTTCTATTCCTGGAGACTTCATATCTACAAAGAAAAAGGTTAGACCTTTATGTTTTGGAGCAGAAGGATCGCTTCTGGTTACTAGTATGCCATAGTCACTAAAGTGCGCGCCTGATGTCCAAACCTTTTGACCATTAATAGTCCAAGTATCACCATCGAGTTCAGCTTTTGTTTTTATACCAGCTACGTCAGATCCTGCCGCAGGCTCACTGAAAAGCTGACACCAAATTTCTTCTCCAGTTGCCATGGGAGGTAGATATCTTTCTTTTTGCTCTTCAGTTGCATACATCATCATTACAGGTCCAGCCATTCCTTGACCAATCTCTAAATATCCGCCTGGCACTTTAAATTTTGAAACTTCTTGACCCCATATGACTCTCTCAATCGGAGTAGATTCCCTTCCTCCATAAGTTTTTGGCCAATGCAGGCAAGCCCAACCACCTTCATGAAGTTTCTTTTGCCAGACTTTGACTTCTTTTAAGCCTTCTTCTTCAGAAGCAGCTCTCCATCCATCTTTAGGACCTTCTTTTAGCTCAGCATTATCTTTGAGCCATTCAAAGGCTTCTTTTCTAAACTTAGCTTCTTCGGGAGTATCATTAAAATCCATATTTTTTCTCCTATATTTGATTGGCTCTTTCTAAAGAGCCTATTAGTTTATCTTTCCAGATTGCTTGACTGCCAATATTGGCAGCAAGTTGACGACATCTCCTGTAATAGAGGTGGCAATCAAATTCCCACGTAAAACCCATACCTCCATGAGTTTGAATATTCTCTTTAGAGCACTCATGGTAAGCCTGGCTTGCACTAACCCTACATGTCGCAGCTGCTGTAGGTAGTTCAGGAGCATCCGTACTTAACGCCCAGGCACCATAATAACAATTTGATCTAGCCAATTCCACTGCGATGTACATATCTGCAAGCTTATGTTTTATAGCTTGGAATGATGCGATAGACCTTCCAAAAGCATATCTTCCCATTGCATATTCCTTCGCCATATCCATGCAAGCTTCAGCTCCACCTAATTGTTCAAAAGAAAATAATACTGCCGCTCTGTCGAGTAGGTTTTGTACATCAGACCAATCAGATTTTAGTTCAGTTGCGTCGCTATTATTAAAAGTTATAGATGCATGAGATCTTGATGGATCTAATGTAGATTGTGGACTTACTTCCACGCCATCACTGGATACATCAACTATATATAAACCAACTCCATTTCCATTATTTGCAGTAACGATGAAAGTATTAGCAACATCTCCGTCTACTACAGCAATTTTTGTTCCCGTTAACTTACCATCGGAAAAAGCACAATTGATATTTGCTTCTGTTGGAGATGTGTTGGACTCACTGTGAGCAAAAGCACCTATTTTTTCACCTGAGGCAAGACCTGGCAGATAAGCTTGTTTTAAAGAGTCATCACCATAATTTAGTATTGCTTCTGTTGCCAAGTAAACACTTGAAGAAAAGGGTGTAGGCGCAAGGCTTCTTCCAAGTTCCTCAGCAATTACACAAAGCTCAAGGTATCCTAGCCCTAGGCCACCATATTCTTCAGGAATAGAAGTTGCTGTAAAACCCATTTCAATAATTTGAGACCATAGGTCCTCGTCAAAAGATGCATCCCCTTCGAGAACATTTCTTGCTCTTTTTACGGATTCTTCTTTCTCAAGAAATTTTCTTGCAATATCTTTTAATTGCATTTGATCGGCAGAAAATTCAAAATTCATAATATTCCTCTATTAAAATTTAATCTTAACTTTAGATTAATTGTTAAACTTATTTTGTAATCTATTGTATATACGATCTAATAGAAAGAAAGAGCAAAATTAAACAATGAGCGAAAACTTGGAAGATAAAAAAAAGGATATTAAACCTGAAAGACCTGACATCTCTTCTGGCAGAAGTACACGCCGAACAGGGGGGGGTGGTTTTCTTTTTTCTTCCTTCATAACAATATTAAATCTAGCAGGTCTAATTATTCTTTTTCTTTGGTTTTTTAATACATCAGGTAATCAACAGCAAGCTGGTCAGAATTTTATCGAACGTATCAGCAGTCTTGAAGAAAGTCTTGCTAATAGAGAAGAGCAAATTGAAGACTTAACTCAAAACATAGACGCTGATATAAAATTCGTAAATAAAGAGATAAGAAAACTTTGGGACCTTAGTAACAAAAGAAATAGAAAAAACATCTCAGCCAATTTGAATTCTATTGAAGACATTAAAGAACAATTAAAAGAAATCAAAAAACAGAATGAGACCCTATCAGCTAAACAAAGAGCTCTAAACTTGGAGCTTGCTAAGACAGCCAACATTATCGAGAAAGTAGATAAAAAAATTGAAGGAATTGATACGAGTTCAACTACAAACTCAGGTGATGACAAATTTGATGATATTCAAGAAAGTCTAGATTCTTTTAATGCATATAGAATCCAAGTAAACCAGTCTTTGATTTCGATTAATGATAAATTAAATAAGCTGGAGCTTATAATCGAAGATACTCAAAAGGAATAGGTTACATAGAGGCATTGTGCACCTATAATACTCGATCGCGCGGATGTGGTGGAATTGGTAGACACGCCAGATTTAGGTTCTGGTGCCGCAAGGTGTGGAGGTTCGAGTCCTCTCATCCGCACCAACTCTAGCTTTTTTGGAGTTTTCCGTAAGTCTTTAACATAAGATCTCTCATCCATTTTGAGGACGGGTCTGATTCTTTAGTTTCGTGCCAATAAAGATGAAGGATCAATGGATCGATATCAAATGGAAGCTTTCTCCAGGGCAAATCTCTATCCATAGCGAATCCTTTTGTAGTCGTAATTGCCAAATCAGATTGCTCTACAACATAGGGGGCTACCAAGAAGTGCTGAGCCCTTAAAACAATATCTCTCGAAAGACCAAGCTTATAAAGGGTCATATCGACTTGTCCAAAGCCAGTTTTTCTATTTGAAATATGAATATGAGAAAGATCTAGGTAGTCATCCATTGTTATAGTTTCTTTTTTCAAAATAGGATGATCCTTCCTCACTATCATCACATATTCCTCTTCATATATTTTTTCTTGTCGAAGATGCGGATCACTTTGTAATGGAGGGTCGATGCTGAAGTCTACATTTCCAGCGGCTAATTCTCTTGCTGCATCTTTTCTAGAGACAAAAAATGTTTCTACCTTGATGTTAGGTGCTACTTCAGCAAGTTCTTTTATGAGAAGAGGAAGTAGCCTGTACTCAGAACTATCACCAATTGATATCTTAAAGGTAAGTTCAGCGGTAGAAGGATCAAACTTTTCTGTCTCTGCTATTGTATTTTGTATCAGAAGAAGAGCGTTTCTGACATCAGTTATAATTTGATTGGCAACAGGAGTGGGGACCATTCCTTTCGAGGATCTTATAAAAAGCTCGTCACCAAATAATTCTCTAAGTCTTGAAAGAGCATTACTAACAGCAGGTTGAGTAATACCTAAAACTTGGCCAGCTTTTGTCAGGTTCCTTTCGGTATAGATAACATCGAAAGCGATAAATAAATTTAGATCAGTTTCTTTAAGATTCATATTGATTTTTATTTTGTGAATTCTTTAATGAAATATGGACTAACTTAGTGGATGGTTTTATCATTCATTTATAACTAAGATTAGTTATAAGCAGTACTTATATTACATCATTTAGGTATTTATATAAATTATAAGGAGAAAAAATGGCTTTCCAATTTTCAGATAGATCGAAGGACTTACAGTTAAGAATTTCCAAGTTTTTGGATGATCACGTTTATCCTGCTGAAGCAATCTATGCAGAGCAAATGGACGAGTTTACTCAACAAGGCGATAGATGGCAGATACCTCAAATTATTGAGGACAAAAAAGAAATAGCTAAGTCAGAAGGTTTGTGGAACTTATTCCTTCCAGAAAATCCAATGGGAGAAAGCATGAGCAATCTCGATTATGCTCCTCTAGCAGAGATTATGGGAAGGTCTGGTCTAGCTTCTGAGATATTCAACTGTTCTGCTCCAGATACAGGGAATATGGAAGTTTTGGCAAGATATGCCAATGAAGAACAACAAGAAATGTGGCTTAAACCATTGCTCAATGGAGAAATAAGATCTGCATTCGCCATGACTGAGCCAGCTGTTGCATCTTCAGATGCTACAAACATATGCTCATCGGCAGTTTTAGATGGCGATGAATATGTAATTAACGGAGAAAAATGGTGGACGTCTGGCGCAGGTGACCCAAGATGTAAAGTTTTGATCTTTATGTGTATGACCAACCCAGATAATCCGAAGCATCAAAGACAATCACAGATAATTGTTCCCATGGACACACCAGGCATAAAAATTGAAAAAATGATGCATGTTTTTGGCTATGACGATGCTCCTCACGGACATGGAAGGGTATCCTTTACAGATGTGAGAGTTCCTAAAGAGAATCTCCTTCTAGGTGAAGGTAGAGGTTTTGAAATTTCACAAGGAAGATTGGGACCAGGAAGAATCCATCATTGCATGAGGACTATAGGTGTAATGGAAAGGGCACTCGAATTAATGATTAAACGTTCTGAAGATAGAGTGGCATTCGGTAAAAAACTCTCTACTCTTGGCGCAAATTACGATTACATTGCAGAGAGCAGAATTGATATAGAAACTTCTAGACTTCTTACTCTGAACGCTGCACATATGATGGATACGGTTGGAAATAAAGTTGCAAGGAGCGAAATAGCTCAAATAAAAGTTCATGTGCCTATTGTTGCCTGCAGATTAATTGATAGAGCTATCCAAATGCATGGTGGAGGCGGAGTGAGCCAAGATTTTCCACTAGCTAGCATGTACGCTCATATGCGAACCCTCAGATTAGCTGATGGTCCAGACGAGGTTCATAGAAGAGTTATAGCACGTGAAGAACTATCTAAATATGCTGATCAGACAGATGAAGTAGTGGTCACTAGAGACTAATCTAAAGAGGATCTAATATGAGAAACAATATATCAATTTTAATTCTTTCGCTCGTGATTTTATCTTGTTCTCAAGACAGCAAAGAGTCTGTCTTGCCTGAGATGAATGCTTACAGCGAGGACCAGAATTATGTTTTAGAAAGGTTTCAATGGCTTGGATTTGACCCTTCATTGGTGAGTTCACAACCCTTGAAGGACGGTCTTGGAGTAATCTTTGGCTACGGTGGAAATATTCTAGTTTCTGTAGGTGAAGACGGCGTACTTATTGTTGATAGCCAATTCCCAGAGGTATTCGATACCATACTAGGCGAAATTAATAAGATGGGTGGAGATTCAGTTGATTATGTTATCAATACTCATTTTCATTTTGATCATGCCGAAGGTAACAGAGCTTTTGGTCCTTTGGGTGCAGATATTATTGCCCATGAAAATTCTATAGATTATTTTAGAAATGGGACTGATATCAATATGGTGGGCGTTGTATGGCCTCAACAACCTTATGAATTATTAGCTACTCCGAGAGTAACCTACAAAGACGAAATGTCTATGCATCTCAATGGTCACACAATCAAAATTATGCACTATGGTCCAGCACATACATCTGGGGATAGTTTTATCTATTTTGAAGAGTCAAATGTAATACATCTTGGAGATGTAGCTAATTTAACCGGTCTACCCTTTATTGATGCGGGAAATGGAGGAACTCTTGAAGGAATGATATTTTCTATAAGAGAAGTCATGAAGATTATCAATGAAGACACACTTATAGTCCCAGGACATGGAGAGGTGTCAGACATAAATGATCTTGAAGAATATGTCAGTAAGATGGAAACAGCTTACGAGAGACTTATTGTTCTCAAAGAAAAAGGTTTGAGTCTAGAGGAAGTAATGGAACTTGATCCAGCAGCTGATATTTTTCCATCTAGTCCTTTTGACGCAGGAACCGGATACAAGGCATCACAGCTTTTCGCAGATAGAGCTTATACGTCGATGCTTAAATAAAAAAAAGGCGCCTAAAGGCGCCTTTTTTCTCTTTTGATTCTAATTAGAAGCTTCTCTAACCTGTCTTGAATCAACAAGAGTATGAGAAGAACAATTAGTTATTTCTTCGAACTCACTGTGAATTGCCAAGCCTTTTCCGCCTGATCCAAAATATTCTTCAAATCCTGTTCCCATTGACGCATAACTGTCCCAAGTACCTGCCCAAACGAAATCTACATTTCCCAGATTACTGCTAAAACCTGGTGTCATTATATAAGCAGAGTAAGATTGATCATCTAGACCATCAATAACCTTGTTCCATTTAACAACCCACTTATTTAAATCTTCCATGCTATAACCGTCTGCGAACTTACAACCCCAGAATTCCACAGGTGCTGAAAATAATGACAAAGGAAGGAATGCAATAATAATTAATAATTTTTTCATATTTTTCTCCTAAAAAAAGATACCTTAAACTTTAATTCTATGAGAATAAAGGATTAATCAAGTGATATCATTATCAGTAAGAAAGTATGTACGATATTGTAATCATAGGAACCGGACCTGGTGGTTATGTTGCCGCCATAAGGGCTGCACAGCTTGGTTTAAAAGTTGCGTGCATTGATAAATCTGAAGTCGGTGGCACATGTTTAAACGTAGGGTGCATACCCTCAAAATCCCTACTTGATTCCTCTCTTAAGCACCATCAGCTCATTAATGATTTCCATCAACACGGTATTCAAGCAAGCAAAGTAAGTTTTGATTTGAATAAAATGATGTCAAGAAAACAGGATGTTATTAACCAACTTACTGACGGGGTAGGGGCTTTATTTAAGTCTAATAAGATAGAATTTATTAGAGGTATAGCAAAGATAAAAAGCAATAATGAAGTAGAAGTAACTCTAGATAAAGATATCAAGACTTTGGAGGCTAAAAACATAATTATTGCAACCGGTTCAACTCCCATAGAGCTCGAAGATATGAGATTTGATCAAAATATCGTGGACAGTGAGGGTGCACTTAAATTTGACCAAGTCCCAAAAGAATTAGTTGTAATTGGCGCAGGAGTAATAGGTTTGGAGTTAGGGAGTGTTTGGTCAAGACTTGGATCTAATGTGACTTTACTAGAGGCACAGAGTGAATTTTTACCTATGTTAGACAAAAGAATGTCTAGACAAATATACAGAGAATTTGAAAACCAAGGTCTAAAAATTGTCTTAGGTAGCAAAATACGAGAAATACAAAAAGAAAAAGATCAATTAAAACTTAGTTACCTGAGTAAAGAAAAAGAATTCACAATATCTGCTGAGAAAATAATAGTAGCAGTTGGTAGAAAACCAAATACAGAAGGTTTATTTGATCAAGATCTCATAAACACTAATGAAAAAGGCCATATTCAAGTTAATGAATTTTGCCAAACGACAATTAAGGACATATGGGCGATTGGAGATGCCGTTAGAGGGCCAATGCTAGCGCACAAAGCTTCAGAAGAGGGTTTGATGGTTGTTGAAAGAATTAAAGGCAAAGAAACAAGTATTGAATATAACCATATACCAAATGTCATCTATACTCATCCTGAAGTAGCTTGGGTGGGGTCTACCGAACAAGAACTAAAAGATAATGGAATTGACTTCAAAACCGGATCCTTTCCCTTTTTGGCAAGCGGCAGAGCTCTCGCGTCTGGAGAAACGTCAGGATCCGTTCAAATAGTTGCAGACAGTAACACTGACGAAATACTGGGAATTCAGGTATTCGGCCCTTCAGCTTCAGAGATACTGCAGCAAGGATTAATAGCTATGGATAACGGTATTACTTCGGAAGAATTCAGTAAGAGTATATTCAGTCATCCAACAGTTTCCGAGGCATTACTTGAGGCTACTCTTGCTATGAATGGCAAAGCGATTCACGTTCAAAATAGGAAAATGAGGAAATAAATCGTCTAGCAAAATTTCTGCCCATTATCTCTTCAGATATGAGCAGAAAAGAAGAATATATAACCTTATCTAGCTATCAAGCTGTAGACGTCGAAATCTTCTACGGTTATTCCGCAAGTACTAGCAACCTCGTCATAAAGACTAGACCATTTCTTGTCATTGGATTGCCAATCAAATGCCTCTTCCATTGCTTCAAGAGAATCATGGAGATCGACAGCTCCGACATTCCCATCAGACCAAACACCAGGGGATGAAGAATAAGATACAGGACTATTTTTTCTTTCGTAAGCTATGATTTCTTTCACCATAGCAATCGATTCATCGGCTTTTCCTGAGGGACACGCTCCTCTATAAATAACAATCACCTGGCCAGGTTTAGCAACAGGCATCAACATTTCATTTGATTCATGATGAGCAGAAAATGCTCCGAAAGAAAGAAATATTATTAACGAACTTATTAAGTACTTCATATAATTTACTCCTAATAGAATTTAGGTTAATAATAGCATTCTTGAGGATTTATCCTCTTAATAAATAGGAGATTAAAATGAGTAAAATAATGGTAGCGTTAATTGATATCGACAATGAGCAAGGTTATTTGGAATATCAGAATACTGTCTTGCCTATGTTTCAGGAAATGGGCATTGAGGTTTTAGCCGTAGATGATTCGCCTAAAGCAATCGAAGGTGAGGAGAGGAAACAAAGAATGGTTGTTATTAAGTTCGAAAGCGAAGAGGCCTTCTATGATTGGTATGACAGTGATGAGTATAAAAAAATTAAACCCATCAGGTTAGCTAATTCGAATGGAGAAGTGCACTTATTGGAAGAGCAAAACTTAAACTTTTAAAAACAATGGGGAGAAAAGAATGAGTGATACAAATATATCAGGAGTGTGTGAATCGAAGTTTTCTGAAATAGGAGATATCTTTGAGGATGCAGTAGAAAGTGGATTTGATACTGGAGCAAATATAGCCATAGAGCATGAAGGCAAGATGGTGGTTAACCTGATAGGGGGTTATAAAGACCGAGAAGGGACTGATCCCTGGACTAATGAGACCATTCTTAATGTTTTTTCAACTACCAAAGCTATTACAGCCATTTGTATAGCAAGGCTTGTGGACCAAGGTAAGTTAGATCTTTCGAATAATGTCTCTGAGTACTGGCCAGAATATGCTTGTGAAGGAAAAGAGAATACAAAAGTTAGTGACTTTTTGTGTCACCGCGCTGGAATGTTTGGGTTCCAGGGAGGCATGCCAAATTTCGCTTTATCAGATTGGGAAAGTTGGACTAATGCTTTGGCGAATCAAGCTCCATTTAGAGAACCCGGATCCTCACAAGGTTATCATGCATTAACTTATGGATGGTTAGTTGGGGAAATATTGAGAAGAGTTGATGGACGATCTGTCGGAACATACTTTGAACAAGAAATAGCTGAACCTTTTGGAATAGACTTTAAGATTGGTCTTAGTGATGAGGACTTAGTTAGATGTGCTGATATTCTTCCAGATGCTGCATCTGAATCAATGATTTTAAAAATTCTTCCCTACATGCCCGATTTTCTTCTTCCGGATCAATTGAAATTAATAAAGCAAATCTTAAAGGGTGGAGACTATAAAGTCGCATTTCAATCATTTGAAGACCAAAACCTTACTAATACTAATGA
>CESQ01039340.1_pt1 | contig 10997 bp, 11 predicted proteins | sample 361401 | NCBI WGS metagenome assembly CESQ01 (sample SAMEA2622119, study PRJEB7988) | marine metagenome | isolation source: saline water (ENVO:00002010), including | reverse complement strand
CTAGCTCTAAAATATGATTGAAAATTTTTAATTTTAGAACCTCCTCCCGTAAATAGATAGGAATAAAAATTTTTATCTTGTGGTAACATGCTAAATACTAAATCAAATAGCCTATCTAGCCTTTCTGAAATAATTTTTTTTATATAGTTATGTTCTTTTTTATCTTTAACATTATTTCCAAACTCTTCCCAAACAGGTATTTCAATTGTAGGATTTCTTTCATCAGATAAATCAATATTTGTGATTTTTAATTTTTCAGCGAAATCAAAATTTACATGTAACATTTTCATCATATCATCGGAAATTAAACGGCAACCACGAGGTATTGTTTTTACTAAAGAGAGCTGTTTATCTTTAATAAGCAAAATATTAATGTGATTGAATCCAAAATCAATTAAAACAACATTTTTTTTTGTAATTTTTTTATTTTTTAAATAAAAAAAATAAGAAGTTGTTGTATCAATAAAATTGATAATTTTAATTTGTAGTTTCTGAAAAATATTTTTAATTAAATTAATTTGTTTTTTTTCAATCATTGATATTAAAGATATCATTGATAATTTATTACAATTTAGTCCTAGTGGGTTATCTGTTATTAAGTTATCATCTATTTGATAATGTGAAGTATAAAGATTTTGATTAAAATCATTATCATGGTTGATTTCTATCTTAGAAAGTTTTCTTAAATCATTATTTTCAATAATTGAACCATCTAAATTAATGTTATTTTTAAACTTATTAATTTTGACACTTTTATTTCCAAGCAAAATATAACAATCTTTAATTATAAAATTTGCTTGTTTTTCAGCCTGAACAACAGATTTTTTAATGCTTTCAATAAATTCATCAAAACTACTAATATCATTGCCGTTATATCCTTGAGTATTTGACTTACCCACTCCTTCAATGTTTGGATTGTTATCTTTATTTGAATAAATTATTGTTTTAATTGAAAAAGATCCTATTTCAATAATTGTATGGAAATCATTCATATTACTTTACCCTTATAGTCTTTTCATTAAAGTTTCTAAAATCTAAATACTCTTTGAAATCAGTGCTATCTTTTAATAAATCAAAGTTTTTTTTAACAAAAGATAGGAGTTTTATGTCAATTATTTTTGGTAACATTATTCTAATATTATTATGTAAAATTAAATCATATCTTCTCTCATCAATAAACTCTATTTGTTTAATATCAAAAATTTTTTTCAAATCGTCAAAGTTTGTTTGTAAATAATCATTAATTTTAAGATTATCTTGTGAAATATCCATTAACTCTACCGAGTCAATAAAAGATTGATTAAAAAAACTAAAAGGTGCATAAGAGTTATTCTTGAATATTATTTCTTGTTTAATATTGTTTTTAGCAAATGGTTCTTCTAGAGAAATTTCTATAGTTATTTGAGGGTTATTTTTTTTTAGAACATAATATTTAATAAATTTAAAGTTATCCAAATAATTAATGATGTTGTCAATATTTTTTGAAATATCACCTTCAAAGGTAGGGCTTAATTCATTAGATTTAAATTGAATTGGATTTGAGCTTCTGTCTTTTAAAATTGAATAAACATAAAAAAAACTAAGTATTAAAAATAGAAATGATAATAAACTAATTAAAAAATTTTTAAAATTTAGTTGCATAAAGAAGAAATCATAATTTTTTCTAATAAATTAAGATAGCTCAAATTTTTAAAATTAGCTTGTTCTGGAACAAGAGAAATTTTTGTTAATCCTGGGTGAGTATTTAGCTCTAAAAAATAAATTTTTTCATTTTTTTTATTTAATATAAAATCAAGTCTAGCTATTGAACGACATTTACAAGAAGAAAAAATTTTTTTGGACAAATCAATTAATTTTTTGTATTGCACACCAGATATTCTAGCTGGGAGGTAGTGCTTACTTTTTCCAAGAGTATACTTAGCTTGGTAATCATAATGTTTATTGTTAAATTCTATTTCAGTAACTCCTAATACAGAAATTTTTTTATCATCTTCAATAACTGATACCGTTAATTCTTTTCCCTCAATAACTTCTTCGAGTAGTATTTGTTCATTAAATTTTAATTTTTTAAGATTATTATAATCATAAATAAATGATATGCCCTTTGAAGACCCTCCCCAGTTCGGCTTACAAATAATTGGGTAAGAAATTTTATTTATATCTTTAAATTCCTTTGGAGAGATTATATTCAATTCTTTTTTCAAAAAAGACTTTAGTAGTCTCTTATTGAAGCATAAAGCAGAGGTTAATTCGTCAGAATGAGTAATTGGAATTTTATTTTTCTTAGCAAAACATGATAAACTACCATCTTCACCAAACTCTCCATGAAGAGCATTAAAAATTAAATCTGGCTTAAATTTTTCAATAGAATTAATATTTTTCTTATTAAGATCTAGTAGTTTTGCTTTATAGTTATTTTTTTTGAGGCATTGAAGCACATTTTTGCCAGACATTAAAGATATCTGTCTTTCATTGGACCAACCTCCGGCTATCACAAGGATATTTTGTTTTTTTAAATATCTTTTGTTCATTTAATTTGAAGCTCTCTTTCCAGAACTATATTATGTTTCTCTTTTACTTTTTTTTGAATAGATTTAATGAAGTTATGAATTAAGTCAGCACTGATATTTGGCTCATTTTCAAAAAAATTTGAATGCTTGTGTGATAATTTTATTGGTCCACTATAAAAACTATCATCAAGTGAGGTCTTGATTAATTTCCATGCATTCTGGTTGTTAGGATTTTTAAAAATACTTCCACAGCAATTAACTCTTTGTGGTTGTGTTGAATTTCTTTTTAATTCATATTTTTGCATAAGTTCTTTTATGGAATTTTGATTGCCTAATTTTATTTTAAATTTTCCATATAAAATTATTGTATTTGAAATTTGAAAACCTTTTCTATACTTAAAATCTAAATCTTCAATATTTAACTCTTTTATCTGAGAGCTTTTTATATCAAAGTATACTATGGATATCAGTTTATCTTTAATTTCATTACCATAACAACCTGCATTCATATAAATGTTTCCACCTACAGAGCCTGGAATTGTATATAAAAATTCATAACCAGATATACTGTTATTATAACAATATTTAGAAAAAAAATTATCTAATACCCCAGCTCCAACTAATAAATAATCTTTTTGATTTATAATTTTTGAGAAATTACCTGATAGCTTTATAGCTGTTCCTAAATAGCCTTTGTCTTTTATTAATAAATTTGAAAAGTTTCCTATAGGAAGTATATCCTCATCAGAATTAGCAACCTCATTAATCATTTTGAGGTCATCCTCTACATTTATTTTTAATAATTTGCTTATCTTGCCTCCTGATTTCAACCAAGATACTTTTGAAGTATCAAATTCAGTAAGTAAGTTAATTTTTTGAATCATAATACAGTCTAAATTGATTAGAAATACTCCCAGCACCTGCTGCTATAATAATTTTATTTTTTTTATCCGATGTAAGCTTGTCTAAAAGTTTGAAAAGATCAAAATAGGAGTCTAAATAGCTAGTTTCCTGAGAAAATAAAACATTTAAATCATTAACAAGATTTTTTGAGTCTTTCATTTTACTATTAAATGCCTCGCCAGCTGAATATGTTTTTAAGATGCTCAAATTTTTAAAATCTTTTAAAGTTTTGATATATTCTTTATATAGATCATTCAATCTTGTATACCGATGTGGCTCTATTATTAAATAGACGTCATTATTTTTATATAAACTACTAACCTCAATCAATTTTTGAATTTCTGTTGGATGATGGGCATAATCATCAATTAAAGTTGATTTACCTAATTTACCTAAAATATTCATTCTTCTTAAAGTACCTTTAAAAGACATGATATGTTTTGGATTAATTTTTATACCTAACTCTTTCATAAGAGATAAGGCAGCAATCAAATTTTGAACATTGTGTTCACCAAGAAGTGGAGATGAAAGTTTTTTATGCATGATTTTATTTTTAAAGCAAAAATCAAAAACAGTTTTATTTTTTGATAGTTTTATATTTTTATAAGAATAATTAGATTTTGTATTTTTACCAAAAGTAATAATATTTTTAGAAGATGATTTTATTTTATTTAGAAAATTGTCATCTCTATTCAATATAACTTTAGAATTTTTAGAAGTTTTTAGAATAAAATTTTTTACCTTTTTTTTTAAGGTATTAAAGGATTTATAGTAATCAATATGTTCCCTATCTATATTTAAATAAATTAAATAGTTAGGTTTTAATTTAAAAATAGTTCCATCACTTTCGTCTGCTTCAACCACAACATAATTACTGTCAGTTAGATGAATATTTTGCCCAAAATTTGACATTATGCCTCCAGAAATAATAGTTGGATTTAAGCCAGATGAAACCAGCAAATGACCTAAAAGTGATGTTGTTGACGTTTTGCCATGTGATCCAGATATAACTATTGTAAATTTATCTTTGCATATAATTTGAAGCAATTTAGATCTGTTGAAAAATGGTATTTTATTTTTTTTAGCAGCTTTAATTTCAGGGTTATTCTTTATAGCAGAGGAATAAAAAATAATATCTTTGTTTTTTATATTTACTTCCTTATGACCAATGATAACAGGAATATTATATTTACTCAAAATATCTGTATTTGAATTCTTAGCTATGTCACTGCCAGAGATATCAATTTTATTTTTTTTTAAGTAAAGGGCTAAGGCACTCATACCGATGCCATTTATACCAATAATATGGACTTTTTTTGTAATTAAATCTGATAATTTCATCTGGTTGTGTAACAAATAATTTTTTGTATTGAGAAAGGATTTATAATAGAGCTTATATAAAACGGATTTTTATCTTTTTTCAATACTGGAATTTCCAGAATATCATGAATATGACAATATTTTTTATAAAAATTAAGATTAAGAGACTGATGGTTGTCTCTAGAATGAAGGTGTGGAATAAAATGAACAGAATTAGTAAGGTATAAAATATCATTTAAAGAACCTGAACCAGATCTCGAAATTATTAAATCATAATTTTTGTAATCAAGATTAGGATTAAATGAGAAGAAATTAATATTTTTTGAAATATCTAAATATTTTTCTCTATAACTGTTTAAGTAAATAGTTGGGATTTGTATAGATAAATGAATATTTTTTAATATTTCTACATCTAATTTTTTAAGTTTATTCAGTAGAATATTATTAATTTCCAAAGAACCACCACTGCCACCTAATAATAAAATATTTATAAAATTATCATCTAATTTTTCTTTATCCACAATCGACTCATTAAAAAAATTTCCAACAAAAATCTCTTTTTTATTAAAATTATCTGTTGGAAATGAAGTAAATATTCTATCAACTATTTTACAGTTTATTTTATTAGCCAACCCTAAAATATAATTTTGTTCATGAATAAATATTTTATTATTTGAAAAAAATAAAATATTAAAAAACTTGGCCAGAAATAAAACTGGTGATGTAATAAAACCTCCAAATCCAATTAATATTATTTTTTTATTTTTAAATAATATTAGAGTTAGGTATCTGATTACATTAAAAATAAATAAAATTTTATTTTTTGAATTTATTTTATAGATATTAACATTCTTATTTTTAATCTGATCACAAAAGTTTGTACCTCTCTCATTTGTGATAAATAGGATATTTTCAGGATTTTTAATTTTAGACAGTTCATTTATATATTTTATTGCAGGAAATATGTGTCCTCCTGAGTCCCCAGCTATGGCAATATAATCAATTTTATTAATCAATATAAATTTCCCTTATGATCTTATTTGTTTTTATTTCAATAATTTGAAAAACTGCTTCACCATCTTTAATTATTTTTTGTTGATAGTGCTTTTCATCAAAAAGCGATATTTGATTTATATCAACAATCTGGTTAATTTTATTATTTTCAGAATTACTATTATTGATTTTATAAAAAATACCAAAGATTATTGCTATTATTCCAACTACTATTAAAATACCTTGAAAAATTACTAAACTTAAAAGAAGTTTTTTTTTTAACATTTATCCAATGAATAACTCATATTTGTACGATAATTTCCAAATTGAAATATTATATGAGGATAGTTATATAGCAATATTAAATAAGCCCTCTGGTCTTCTTACTCATAAAAAAAATAAGCATGATGAAAGCCCAAATCTTCAAGATAGCCTAAAAATTAAATTTGAAATAAATGATGATGAAGAGTGTAAAGAAGGAATTATTCACCGTCTTGATAAAGATACGAGTGGAATAATCATTATTGCCAAAAATAAACGAACGAAAAAAATGTTTAAAGATATGTTTAAAATGAGGGAGCTTAAAAAATATTATCTAGCTTTTTCTTATGGAGTTTTAAATCAAAACCAAATTCAAATAGATAAAAATATTATAAGAAATAGAAATAAAAGAACAAAATTTGACACAGCAGAATTTGATGGAAAAAATGCACTTACAAAAGTTACTAATATAAAAAATTTTTTTGGCTCAATTAGTCTTCTTAATTGTGAAATAATTACTGGTAGGACGCATCAAATAAGAGTTCATTTAACTAGTTTAGGACTTCCAATAATTGGCGACAAAAGCTACATACTAGACAAAGAGCAAAAATTCAGACTAAATAATGTTCCTAATCATGTAAAAAATTACATTTCAATTTTTCCTAGACAGGCACTACATTCTTATAAATTAGAATTTATTCATCCAAATACGAAAAAACTTATTAAAATTACTTGTGATCTACCTTCTGACATGAAAGATTTAGAGTCAAAATTACAATGAAAGCTGAAAATAAAAACTTACTGCCGGTCATCACATCAGAAAATGATGTTTATCCCTATCTAAAAAAAATTAATCAATTTCCTATTCTTACTGATGAAGAAGAAAAAAGACTAGCTATAGATTGGTTAAAAAATGGAGATACAAAAGCTGCCCAAAAACTAGTGACTAGTCACTTGCGGTTAGTTGCTAAAATAGCTATGGGCTATAAAGGATATGGGCTTCCTCTTTTTGATTTGATCTCAGAGGGCAATTTAGGTCTTATACAAGCCATCAGAAAGTTTGATCCTGATAAAGGATTTCGACTTGCGACTTATGCCATTTGGTGGATTAGAGCCTCAATACAAGAGTATGTTTTACATAGTTGGTCACTAGTCAAGATCGGAACAACAGCAGCTCAAAAAAAACTCTTTTTTAATTTAAGGAGACTTAGAAACCAACTAAAAAAATATGAAGAGGGCTATTTAACAAATGATCAAATTAAATCTATTTCTAAAGATTTAGGAGTAACAGAGGATGAGGTAAAACAAATGGAGGGAAGAGTATTCAATAAAGATTTCTCATTAAATACTGCCCTTAATGATGAAAATGAATCTGAATGGATTGATCAAGTTGAAGATGAAACGATCAATACAGCTCAGAAAGTAGAGGATAAAGACGTCCTAGATAAAAGAAAAAATCTTTATAATCAAGCTGTAAAGAAACTAGAACCTCGTGAATTAGAAATTTTAACTGCAAGAAGATTAGATGAAGAACCTAAAACGCTTGAAGATTTAAGTCAAAAATATTCAATAAGTAGAGAAAGGGTTAGACAAATAGAGAATAAAGCTATTAAAAAGTTACAAGAAGAAATTAAACTCATATCAGAAACTAAACTTCTAAGTAAAGATTAATTTTTATTTTAAAATTGTTTGATTTCTCTCTGGTCCAAGTGAGATAATCTTGATAGGTATTTCTAAATATTTTTCAATGTATTTGATATATTCTTTTAAATTTTCATGTAAAGACTCGTAATCTTTATTTCCCTCAGTATCACCCCAACTTGGGAATATCTCAAAATCAGATTTATCTAATTCACAATTACTAAGGAAATTACTATCACTAAAATTAATTTCATCATGAGATTTACCACGGTAACTTTTACAAATTTTAACATGGTCCAAATTATTTAATACATCGACTTTGGTAATACAAAGCTCTTTAACACTATTAATTTCACAACTGTATTTTAATGAAACTAAATCTAACCAGCCACACCTTCTTTTTCTCTTAGTAACAGTGCCATATTCCACACCTTTATCAGCAATGAAGTCTCCAACTTCGTCAAATAATTCTGAGGGAAATGGCCCATTTCCGACTCTGGTAGCATAAGCTTTAAAAATACCAATAGTCTCATAGTTTACTTGCAAGCCAGATCCAATTGAAATATTAGATGAAATTGTATTTGAAGATGTAACAAATGGATAAGAGCCGTGATCTAAGTCTAGCAGTGCTCCTTGAGCACCCTCAAATAAAATTTTTTTATTTTGAAAATTTTTTTTTATAAAACTGTTATCAATGATTAAACTTTTAACTTGTGAATAAAATTCGGATAGTCTTTCTAAATTATAATTTAGATCAATTTTATTTTCATCAAATGCATCAAGAATAGGATCATAATACTTTTTAATTGCTTCGAATTTGCTCTTTAACAGTGTCATGTTATCTAAGTCATAAAGTTTGATACTTTTTCTTCCTACTTTATCTTGATAGGCAGGTCCTATGCCTTTAGCAGTTGTGCCAATTTTACTATCACCAGTAAGAATTGATTCATTAATTTTATCGAGTTGTTTATGATAATTAAGTATTAGTGATATATTAGATGAAAGGTATATTCTTGGGTTTGAAATTCTTTTAGATATTTTTTCATATTCATTTACAAAATGTTCAGGATCCAAAACAACTCCCTGTCCAAGGAAACATATCTTGTCTCGAATTACGCCCGAAGGGATTAAATTAAGTTTATAAGTAGTGTCTTCTACAATAACTGTATGACCTGCATTATTTCCTCCTTGGTATCTAGCAACTAAATCAAAGTTTTCAGATAGATAATCAACTATTTTGCCTTTGCCTTCATCTCCCCATTGCAAACCTATGACTGCTTTGTTCATTTAACCAAATCCGTAAGATTATCAACGTTACAAGAAAAACCAAATCCCTCTATATTTTTTTTATTTTTTTGATATTGGTATCCTCCTCCTTGAGCTAAAACTTTTTTAGATTTATTTGAATAAACATAAAAAAATATATCTTGATGATAATCCTTTGAAAAAAAATTTTTTTCTAAATTTAAATTGTGAGGTGATTTAACTGAATTGTTAAAAATTTTTATGTACTTATTGATTGAATTTTTACTTTTATTTTCATCAAGTAGAAACTTTTTTTTATTTTTTATTTTAGGATCAGTAAAAATATAAATATAATCTTTTTTTGATATCATTAATAAGATTTTATCTAGAATTTTTACTACTTCTCTAAATGACTCTATCTTTGGACGATTAATTATTTCAACTCCATGTTGGCGGTATTGTTTAATTTTATTATTTACAATATCTTTTTTAAATACATCACCCATATAGTAAAGGTGATGAGAAGATTTATAATCATGTGTTAAGATAGTATTTATTACTTGCCCTGTAATATCCGATCGTAAAAGGATATCAGTTGATAGTTTTAAATCTTTATTTTCTACAACAGAAGTAAATATTCTTGAGAATTTTTTATATCTAGATAAAACTGATGTAAAATTATTATCTAAATACTCATATTTAATGGCTGTTTTAGAGTATTTAGTGTCGAAAGAACTAACAAGCATCAGATATAATTTTAATAATATTTTTTTTTATTTTATTAAGGTCATTTACTTTTATATTTCTTTTATGATATTGCAAGTTTACTCTTAAAATTGGCTCTGTTCCAGAGGGTCTTATATTAAAAAAAAGATTCTTATTTTTTAAGAGAGAATTTAAATTTCGATATATTTTATCTTCATTCAAAAAAAACTTTTCTCTATCTATTCTATGATTTATATCATAAACACTGAATAAATTTATTCCCTTTTTTAATTCAGATAGTTTTTTTCCTTCTTTGAGCATTATTGATAGCACTCTAATAGCAGTAGTCATACCATCACCTATGAGTAAATCATCTTTAAATATAAAATGTCCAGATGGTTCACCTCCAAATAAATATCTATTTTTGTGGATTTCTCTCAGAATATTTTTATCACCAACCTTAACCCGTAATAATTTTAATCCTAATTTTTTTAAGGAGAGATCTAGTCCAAAATTAGCAACTTCATTAGTGACTATTTTTGAACCTTTTTTAAGAAAAGAATTTTTTAAATAATATTTAGCGAGTATAAATATTAATTCTTCACCTTTAAGTTCAATTCCTTTTTCATCAATAAAAACTACTCTATCTCCATCACCATCAAGACAAATACCAATATCACATTTTTTTTTCTTAACTATTTGAGAAGCTTTATTTGGATACAGTGATCCACATTTGCGGTTGATATTTGTACCGGAAGGTTTATCAGCAATGGTATGTAAATCTACTCCAATTTCAAATAAAACTTCTGGTGCAACCTTGTATGCAGCACCATTGGCACAGTCCAATGTTACTTTAATCTTACTATAGTCTAAATCCCTATCAGAACTTCTTTTTAAAGCTTCTGAATACCTACCAATTGCATCTTTTAATCGTATGGCCTTACCATAATTAGAGTGTTTAATTTTAAAATTATCAAAATCATAATTAAAAAAATTTTCTTCAATTTTTTTTTCTTCATCAGGAGAAATTTTTAAACCCTGACTTGAAAAAAACTTTAATCCATTATCGTAGAAAGGATTATGTGAAGCAGTAATCATGACAGAAAAATCAGCTCTTAATGACTTGCTTAATAATGTCAAGGCAGGTGTTGGCAAGGGTCCGACTAAAACAACGTTTATACCCATTGAAATGAAACCAGCTGTTAAAGCTGGTTCGTAAATATAACCTGATAAACGGGTATCTTTATTAATGACTACCCTAGAAATAGAATTCTTTTTTTTCAAGACCAAAGCAGAAGCTTTAGCTAATTTTAAAATATTTTCTGGAGTAAGTGGGTATTTTCCAGCCTCACCTCTTATACCATCAGTTCCAAATAATCTCATAAGGATTATTACATATTAGATAAGTTGCTAATTTGG
>CESQ01050551.1_pt1 | contig 11040 bp, 21 predicted proteins | sample 361401 | NCBI WGS metagenome assembly CESQ01 (sample SAMEA2622119, study PRJEB7988) | marine metagenome | isolation source: saline water (ENVO:00002010), including | reverse complement strand
ATTTGCAATAACACATTGCTTACGTCTGGGTGTGCTTTTTCAATCTCATCTAATAGTAATATACAGTTAGGATGTTCTTCTAATTTATTAATTAATAACCCACTGCCTTGTCCACCTTCTCCATAGCCAACATAGCCTGGGGGTGCACCGATTAGTTTAGCAACTGTATGACGTTCTTGGTATTCACTCATATCAAAACGTATCAGTTCCATGTGCATTATTTCACTGAGTTGTTTTGCTGTTTCAGTTTTACCTACGCCTGTTGGACCTGTAAACAAATAGTTTCCAATTGGTTTGTTTGCATCTTTCAATCCTGCTTTTGCAATATAAATGCTGTCAGCTAATCTTTCAAGTGCTTCGTCTTGTCCATATACTTTGGTTCGTAATGCTTTCTCAATATCAATTTGACGCTCTTTTTTGTACTCACTGTCTTTGGTAAGCACTAGTTGGTCTACAGGTATTCTAGTTAACTTGGCTACTTCATAACGTATGTCATCAAGTTCTAATATGCCTTTACGTTTGTCTACTGGCAGTAACATTTGTCTAGCCGCCGCGGCATCTAACGCATCAAATGCTTTGTCTGGTAAAAATCTATTGTGCCAATATTGATGTGTCAGGTCAACTGCACCATGCATTGCTTCTTGACTAAATGCAATCTCATGATATATTTCATAAGCTGGTATACTGTTAACAATGATGCGTTTAGCATCTTCCACACTGGGTTCTGGAACATCCACTTTGTAAAATCTTCTATTAAGTGCTTTGTCTTTTTCAAAATGTTCTCTGTATTCATCATACGTGGTCGAACCTATACAACGTAACAATCCACGTTGTAAACTTGGTTTAAGTAAATTGGCTACATCCATTGCGCCTTGTCCTGCGTTACCTGCACCCATAATCATGTGAATTTCATCTATAAAGAGGATCGTCTTTTCTTTTGTTTCTAATATTTCAAGAACTTCTTTGAGCCTTTCTTCGAAATCTCCTCTGAACTTTGTACCTGCTAATAATGCACCAATGTCTAATGCATATATTGTGTGATCTTTGATTATATCTGGTACGTTGTCCTCATTGATTAGATGTGCAAGTCCTTCAGCAATAGCTGTTTTACCAACTCCACTTTCACCTACAAGTATAACATTGTTTTTCTTGCGCCTTGCGATAGTCTGTGTTAATTGTTCTAGTTGTTCTTCTCTGCCAATAACAGGATCTATTTTTCCTGTACCAGCAAGCTCATTTAAATTATCACAGTATCTTTTTAAAATTCTCTCTTGTTTGTTTTGTCCACGTTGCTGAGTAATATTATCAGGAACGTTATCGGTTAGATATCTTGCTAAACTATCTCTACTGATTCCTCTGCTGTTCATTATAAATGCCGCAGGAGTAGTAGTCTCACTGAGTATGCTTATTAGTAAATCTCTTGTATCCAAACTTTGTCGACCATTGAATAATGCTTGTGTAAATGCTCTGTGGAATACACGTTCCAGCATAACTGTTTTCTTAGGTTCTTTTTCGTTGCCTTCTTCATATTGTTCTGTTTCTTTTTCCAAATGATCATAAATTTCTCTACTGCAATCCTTAGGGTCTACTCCGCACTCTGTAAGTATATCAGCTACTTCGTCTGTATCTAATATAATTGCTAATAGGTGTTCTAGTGTAACATAAGGATGTCTGTAATCTTTGCTTAACCTAAATGTTTTGTCTACTAAACTTTGAATTTTATCTGATGACATTTACTTGTTCCATTTACTAATTGTATTTACTATAGCACATCTTGTACTGGTTTGTAAAGATCTGGTATTGATAATTTTGGTATTATTACTTTTACTTCTATAATTAAATCACCATTTGGTTGATTTCTTTTAGGCAATCCGCTTTCTGGTATACGCAATTTTGTACCACTTTGTGTACCAGGATGTATTGTTACTTTTATACTACGGTCATCTAATGTATTTACGACCATCTCTCCTCCAAACATAGCTTGTCGTAATGTGACTGTTTCTTTTTTATGTATATTGTTATCATTGTCAACAGTATATCCAGTGACCTTTTTAATCATGAATCTAACGTACAGGTCACCTCCCATTGGACTCATGCCATCATATTTTACTCTACTGCCATGATTTATACCCCTTGGTATGTTAATACTTACAGGCTTGCTCATACCATTGGGCATTGTAATGTTTATTTTTTTAGTAGCACTATCAAATATATCCTTGAGTTCGACATGCACAGTTACGTCAGCATCTCTATTGTATCCTCCCATTGGACCTCTGCTACCGTGTTGTCCAAACATTTGATTAAAAATATCATTGAAGTCACCAAACTGTTGATTAAATCCACTAGTAAAGTTACCTGGACCAGGGCCTTGTTGTTGTTGAGATTCATGTTGAAATCTAGCATCAGCATCTTTGATACTTTCATAAGCATTGCTTATTTCAGCAAAATGCTTTTGATCACCACCGGCATCAGGGTGATGTTGCTTTGCTAGCCGTCTGTATGCTGATTTTATCTCTTCGTCACTACTACTTGAGTCTACGCCGAGAACATCATAAGGATTACTCATTTTCTTTGGGTTTTACTGCTTCTTCATAATAAAGGATAATTGCGTTTTGTTCTTCAATAAATTTTTTAATTTGTTCAAGACTTAGTGCTAGTGCTTCAAAACTTTGTGCAGTCATGGCATACAATACAAAATCACCTTGCTCGCCTTTAACACGCTCAATTACTTCGTCGAGGTTTGCTTGTGTTACAACGACTATGTCAGCATTACGCATTTTAATAGGATCGGGTCTTGGGACTATCCTAATTACTGGTGCTTCAATTTCCGGTGTTTCCACTACCGTCGGTTGTACTATTATCTTCTCTTCTGGAAGGAGGCGGGAGCAAGCACTCACCACCACTAGCACAGCCAATAGCATTGAAAAATAAATCAACTTGTTCATTTATTCTACTTTCACTAAGTTTTGGGTCTGCCAAACTGTTTTTAATAATATCTGTATTTGCTAGTAAACTAGCGATTTTTTTATTTGCTTCTTGTACTTTCTTTAGGTTTGCACCTAAGTCGTCATTTAATTTCTGTTGTCTGACCAATTCAGCTTTAAATTCTTCTATTTCTTGTTCTACTTTGGATCTATATGCACCAAACTCTGCTACTGTAGTTTTGTGTGCAGTTTCTAATTTGGCATTATTGGCAGTTAATGTTTTTATAGCATTTTGTGTACTCACATAGTACTGATAGCCAAACCAGCCTACACCGCCTAACACACCTATAATTATAATTACCAAATAAAATCTTGCTAACATCATTTATACCTATAAATTTTAAGAAAAGGAATAGTGGTTATATACCAGCTAAGTGCTTAACCCTATCGAGGTCTTCATTCTTAGGTTGTGCATACTTTAGCACATATTCTTGTGGATTGTCAAGCACAGAATTTTTAAGATTTTCCTCGTTTAGGTCCATTGCCTTTTCGCCTTTATAATACTCAAATTGCCATTCTGTTATAGTTGTTACATTACTAACAACTTTTAATATTTCTCTGATGTTTTCGTACAGTTTAGGACCTCTAGTAAATTCAACAAACACCATGTGCTTGCCTCTGTTATTAGGACCTTGACTTACATCTACATCTAAACTTTCTACTACGTCAGTTTCAATTAGGTTACTCAAATCACTAGCGGCTTGTTCTACATCTACTTCAAATGCCATAACCACTGTTTCACTGGCTTCGCCAATTTTAGGTTTGTATTGATCAATACTAACCACTGCATTAACTAAGTTTGTCATTTCACCATATTTTACTGTCATTTTAAAAGCCTTTGTTTTCTATATACTTATTTATTACAGTTCAGTTGGAAAGATTGCATTGCTGTTATCAACAAAATTTCTTCCAACATAAAGTCCGTTGTGTTTTGGTTCTAAAAATTCTATTGTTCTTCTTATTTGATTTACATGTCGAAGCACATCTCCATCTTTAAAATTGTAAGGTTGTATCCCAAAAAATATTCCAGGTAAACTATTGCTAAATGCTTTCATTTGTGCTATCCAACTGTACTTTTTTGATTTGTATCCCCAATACTTTAAAAGTTCAGGTTTAGTATCATGTATTATACCACTGCCTATATATCCAATTTTAGTATATTCAGTAAAATATGGTTTCAAACATTTTACAATAAAAAAAGGTAAAAAGGTGTTTACTAGTTCAGACTGAAGGTGATGATCAATTTTACCTTTGAAATCTCCATAAGTGAATTGATTCTTTGATAGTTCATCTACAAAACTGTCTTGTGAATTATGCCAAAATAATATTAAATCATAGGGTTTAGCCAAGTATTCTTTCACTTCACCGAAAGGCTCTTTATAAAAGTCATCTAAATTTAAAGTATACCAATCAGTTGGTATAACATTCACACCTGGATATTCAAATTCACTGTGTGTTAATACAGTTACTTTGTGACCATGGTCTGTTAAATTTTTTGTAAATTCTGCACCTGACTTACTGCCACCACCAGTTAGTAAAACGTCCAATGATTACTCTATCCCAAGGTCTTGTTTGTCCGGATTCATTTCATTGTCATAATCTGTATCGTAAGCGCCATCAACTTCGCTCATGTCAATGTCCATGCCATTGATTGTAATCTTATTAGAATCAAATTCATTAACAAACTGTCTTGGCATCTCAATGGTAACCAACCAAATTGGTCTTTTAACTCTCTTTGGTCTACGTTTACCTGTTTCATCTGGTGCTTCTAAATCATCTGGTGTTTGTATTTTTACAGGTTCCATGAATGTATCTTTGCCATAAAATACTCTTGCTCCATGTTTTATTAAACGCATTGAGCCATCTGGATCTGGCATAAGTTTGTATGGATACATCAGTGTGACAGTTACCCAATACTTGGTTACTTCCGGACCAGCAATTACTTCGCCGTATTCCCAATTTTTATAACTGTAGATATTGAGATTATCCAATACCTCTTCAAATTCTATAAGAACATTTAGATCGTTGCTTGAATCAACTAGGTTATCTAATGTGTCTTTTAATTCTTCGATCTCTTTCATAGTAGTATTTAGTCCTTTGTTATAAGTACTTATGTAGACAACGTTGGGCTCGCAGACAACAATGGAGTTTACCACATAATGGCTAAAAGAGCAAGAAAACAAAATCCGAGAGGATCATTCAACGATATGGTAATTGAACTGCAAGATTATCGCAGAAAGAAACTACAGATTCTACCTCGCAACATTCACCAAGAGGATTACTTGGCAATGTTGGAAAACCCATCCAAACATATAGTATTTGCAACTGGACCAGCAGGCACAGGCAAAACTATGATGGCTGTACAAATGGGTATCCGTAAGTTAGAAGAAAACACTGTAGACCGTATTGTAATAACACGACCAGCCGTAAGTGTTGACGAACAACACGGGTTTTTACCAGGCGATTTAAAAGAAAAAATGGCTCCCTGGACACGACCAATATTTGACTTCTTAGAAGAATACTATAAACCCAAGCAAGTTGAGGACATGATTAAAAATAAAACTATTGAGATCAGCCCGCTTGCATACATGAGAGGCAGAACATTTAAAGGCTCATGGATTATTGCAGATGAAATGCAAAATGCCACACAAGAGCAAACCAAAATGTTATTAACTCGTATTGGAGAAGGCAGTAAAATTTGTGTAACAGGCGACCTTGCTCAACATGATAGGGGATTTAATAACAACGGTCTCAAAGACTTTTTAAACAAATACAATACAAAATATAACACTATAGGACATGTGCATTTTACAAAAAAGGATGTCGAAAGACACCCTGTAGTTGCTGATGTTTTAGAGATTTACGACGAAAGCTAGTTAACGTAATTAACTAATTGAGCCCAGTTGTCTACGGTTTTAATTCTAGCATCGTCAAAACTTGCGTTATGTTTATGCCTTAGCATAATGGTCTTTAATCCAAGATCGGCGCCAAGTTTAGCATTTTCAGGCTTGTCTTCTAACCAATACAAGCCACTATCTTTATAAGGTAGCAAAGCCTCATCTTTGTCTGCTCCTGTGTCAATACAGGTAACAAAATCGAATACATCTCCAAACAACTGTTGTAGATTGTATTCTCTCATCTTGCCAGCATAAACATCTTCACTTAAACTAGTAATAGCACCAAATGTGTAGCCTTTTTCAGCTAACCTAGCAACTCCATCTACTGCATCTAAATGAGGTTTTAAAAAGCCAATCCATGCACTGTTGTTGAATTCTCTTACAAGCGATTTAATTTTAGCTTTTCTCTCGCCAAACCTTTTACTCATGTCATAACCATATTGACTAGGATCAGGTGTAAATCCTTGTTCACTCATCCAATCAATAAAACTGTTTTCCCAATTAAGTAAAACTCCATCGCAATCTGTTAATATTAGTGTCATTTAACCTCTTTTCTTTTTTCTAACTATACATATAATATAGCACCAAGATGTCTTATTGTCAACCTAAATCTGTTTTAAATGTTATATTGAAACTTAAACTTACTCTGGGTTCAGTGCCTCTGTGTACTCTAACACCATGTGTAAGCCAACCAGGAAACAGTACCAAACAACCTTCGCTGGGAGGTATGTCATGTTGATATGGAACAGCTCTGAGCAGTTGTCCATGTGTTTTAACTTTGTCATGGTCCTGAAAATAAATGTTACCATCTGTATTTGGATTGGCTTTGATATAGTATACACCAGCAACATCAGTTGTTCCATGGTCATGTAGCCTAGCATATTCTCCTGGCATAGTTTTGGTCAACCAACTGCTGACTATGTTTATATCTCGCAATCCAGTTTCTTTTTGCGAATGTCCTAGCCTGGATAGATAAACATTTGTTTCTCTCATAATAAAATTAATTAATTTTAATGCTCTGTGTTTACGCAATACATTTTCTTGGAATGTAGGATCACTTAGACTGTGAACATCATGTTCCCACCCTTGGTGTTTTTCAAAACCTTTTTGTTCTATCTTACCCAGCAACCATTTTGCTTCTTTTTGTAAGTCTATATTATCATCAAAAATTGCTTGATGCTTGTGTATTGGTGTGCTGAAAATACCATCAGGGTTGCCTGCGAATTCAGGTTTAGGTTGCATTTGTGTACCTCGCTAATTTTTTCATTTTTTCATATTGCCCTCTGAACCAACTTGGTCTTTGAACAAACTGCATCCATTTATCCATTGATACTGTTTCAATATTAATATCTATTTCACGTTCTGTCAATGGCAACAAATAACAAATTGGTTGACCTGCATCTATGTGTAGGGTTTTTGTGCTTCTATTTTTTGGAATAAAGATATTTACATGAGCACCATGTTGATATTTGAATTCCAATTTACCATTTAACACTGTATAATTATAATGATTCTTTCTATGCCAAACTGCATCCATCATTAAAAAATCAATTTCGCTGTCGCAAGTAACCATCCAAGGTGTTTTTAATTTTAAATGTAAACTATTTGCGAAGTAATCACCATACTGTATGCTTGGGTGTGTTTCCACATATTGACTGAATTCGTTTTGATCTAACACTCCGGCTATATCAATGTTTTTAATTTCAGTATCATATGTAATTTTCATTTCTTTCCACATTGGCACTGCTATTGCTGTCTTGAGCAAGTCTACAAAACCAGGACAGGTTTTCATAGTGGGCATAATATCATGCACTGCAACTGCACCATGTCCGTGTGGATTTTTTGGTTCTTTTAAACCTCTCCACCAATCAGGATATAATTTAATTTTAGGTGCAAAAGTTTCAGCCCATATAGGACTTTCTTTGCACCAAAATGTTAGTGTAGGTTTCTTTTGGTTTCTTTTGAACATTCTATTCCTGGTTTATTGGTGTAGATGTTTAATTGTCTCAGCAAGTGTGCAAGTACACCACTCCAATAATTTTCACCCCAACTGCCAGGACCGCAGAAATCTCTTGCAGTCATAACAGCATCAATACGTCTTTCCAATAGTTCAAGCGGGTGCATTGCTTTCGCTCATCATTTTGTGACATTGTCGAATCAGTTTTATTTCAGCTTTATCAAAGTCTCGGTCCCAACGGGTACCAAAGCTAGCATTTAATTCACTGAGCTTGTCAGCACAACGACTTAGTCGATTGGACATCTCGTGGTCTTCTTTGATGCGATATGTTAATTTTTGCATATACTCTGCAAGTTTCATAGCATCCAATTGTTCTTGGGACATTTCAAAAAAATTCATAGCCATTGGCAACTCCTGTTGTTTAATGTTATAATTTTAATATTACTGTAGATATGTTATTTGTCAACCTTTTTATCCATAACAGTTAACACATACCTTAATTCACTAATTAGACGCAAGTACCATTCTTTATCCATTTTATCATGGGCCTTGCGTCTGTCGTCAATTAGTTGTTTAATTCTGACCTCAATATATTCTCTGGGGTCTGGTTTACGGTTTCGTCTCATCAGTGAATAGTTGCTGAGTCTTCGGTGATATCCATACCATATACTTCAGATAGTATTTGTACGATTTCTTCAGGAACAAAACCAAGTTCATTTTCGTCTGCTCCCTCTGGCATATACATGCCTTTTAATTCGCCTTTAGAACTTATAATTAATCCAAAATCTGTATCTTCCAGGCTGTCTTCAAAACTTAATTTCTTTTTAGTCATCAGCTTAACCTTTCTTATTCGGGATCAAATCACTCCATTTTATTAATTTAGATTTTTTTACACTACTGCGTTCGGTGATGTCGTCCCATGTTAGATAACCATGTTGCACCATCAGATCCAACATGCAATATACGTCTCCTGCTTCTTCAAGCAGTTTGGCATTCCATTCATCATCAACTTTTGCTTTGCGGAGTATCTTCATGCAAACCTGTGTTAGTTCGCCACATTCCTCTGCGGTTATGGCGAACAACTGTTGATGGGTATCAAGTGTCTTCATTAATTACTTATGCCGCCACTTTGCCGATTATCATGCTAGCTGGAACTCTGGTAACCGTTCTACCAAATGGAGTAGCACCCATGTCCTGAACTTCTACAGTCTTTTGATTCATTTTTACAATTTTACCAACACGAGTAATTCCACGTGATTCCCATTCAACAGTATCACCTTTTTTAAGTCCTCGCTTGGCTTTAGCACCAATATAATTCATTTGCAATTTCCAAACATTCGCTAACTCGTTCAAATCAGCTTGGTTATCGATATCTCGCATTGCGGCGATTGCAGTTTCAAGTTTTGTCATATCAGTCTCCTAATTGATTATTTTCTGACTTACTATATCCCAACTCACTTCTTTGGGGGTTCTTTTTGCATGTTGTACGATCCTTTGTAATGTTTTTATATCCACACTAGGATGCATACTTTGAATAACTTTTAATTCCTTCAGCCCATACTTACGATTATTATGGGCGGCTGTCCAAACAAATTCAGTAATTATGTCTGACAGACTTTTACTCATCAGCGGCTCCGGTCATAAGACCCCAAACACCTAAAAACAAGCCAGCGAACATAAATGCAAAACACTGACCCCAGTTGTTCATTTCATGCCCTGTTGGACCATCAATGGATCCTACTGCGAGGACAAAACAAATTATTGCTAACCCTATCTTAATCATATTTTAGCACTCCAAAATTCGTTCCACATTTCACTGTATCCATCTTCCTGGACATATTCTAATTCACTTGAACCCAACAACATATGTTCATGTGGTTTCATAGCAAAAACAAATTCATTTAAATCTTCGCACTCGCCTATTTTCTTTTGTGCAAGGTCATAAAACTCATCAACCCTATCTAAAATCCAACTACTCATTCCCATCTATTTCTCCTCTTTTTTAATTATATATACAGTATAGCACCAAGATGTCATACTGTCAACCTTTTTATATAATTACTACCGCTAGAATAACAATTGGTGTCAGTACCCCAACACCAATTATTGCACAATGTATTGTTCTCCAAAGTACGTCCTGTTTCATGTTACACCAAATACAATGGGCCAGTCCACTGAACTGTATATCCACCATCAATGATGTTGCCACGAGCGGCGTTAGTAGCTGGAGAATTAAAACCAGCGGCTTTAAGTATATCACCTTTTTTGAATTTTTTGTGATTGTCTGTAGCAACTACAAAACCCCAAACACTACCACCATTTTTGTTGGTGATCTTAATGTATTTGTTACCTTCTTTGTAACCAAGTTCTTCGTTAAATTCAGCAATCATTTTTTTGTTTACTTCACTTAACTCCCTGGTACCATTACGTGATGTCCAGTTAAAGTAATCAGTTTTGATAGTTTCAAGTAAATTTTCGATCTGTGTCTGCATTTTTAACTCCTTGTTTCTCACTTTATACATACATAATAGCACCAAGATGTCTTATTGTCAACCTTTTTTTGCATCTTTTTATGTAAATAATAACACGGGTGTACTACATCCGTATACAAAAGGAGATAATACATGGATATTATCAACAAAGTAAAAGGATGGGCAGGTGCTTTAGCTGAAGTAGGTCTAAGTATCGCCGCTCTTATGATCGTAGTAGAAGTACTAGGATTGGGCAATATACCATTCTTTCCAGAAGTGAGTGTCGTAAGTAACGTGAGCGGTATGCTCTCAACACTTGGCGCTGAAGGCCTAATGGGCTTGATTGCTATCTGGGTGCTATATGCAATATGGCAAAAGAAGTAATCTAAATCCAATAGGTTGAAAACCACACTAGGAAATCAGCCTCCCTTCTTCTTACCCTTTTCTTCCATCATTATTAATTACAGTCTTAAACCAGTGGCAAAAACTACAATATGCATTTGTATTTTCTGCACTGTTGTTTCCACCATCTGCTTTACGATGTTCATGGTCACCGTGATTGTATCTACGTTTGATTTCATGCCTTTGTATTTCATCAAGTTCTACATTAAAATATTTTTGTGCTAGGTCCCAACGTTCATCGTTGTTTATATCCTTGCCACAACATTGACATACATCGGATCTATGAAAAGTGTGTTCTCTTTCGTGTCTTCCATACCCACCATAATCAA
>CESQ01045503.1_pt1 | contig 11040 bp, 9 predicted proteins | sample 361401 | NCBI WGS metagenome assembly CESQ01 (sample SAMEA2622119, study PRJEB7988) | marine metagenome | isolation source: saline water (ENVO:00002010), including | reverse complement strand
GGCAAGGAAGGTTTAAGATCTTTATGCAGAGTTAAAAGCGTTGTAGAGAATAGATTTAATTTTATTAATGAATTATGGTGGTTTGGAAGATCAGAGCAAATAAAAAACCTCCTAAATAAAGCGATTAAATTACTTTATAGTTAATTTTTAACATAAATCATTGTAAATCAATAACTTAATTAACAAATATAAAAAAACACTTAAAGTAATACATTAAATGCTTGGATTGAATATTTTAATAGTTGTAATATACGGTGATGTGGGTTCATCAAGGCCAATTTGTGCACGTGCGAGTGCTAAAGTTATACTCGAGTTACGTCAAATTATGAACCCCTTGAAAATAAATTTGGAACTTTAAAAATTTGTAGTCGTATACAACCTGATTTGTTTAATAGGCCATTGTAAAAAATGGCTTGGTAGGTTGAACGGAACAATAAAGGAAACAATAAACAAGGAGAAAAACATACATGAAGAATGTAACTAAAATCCTAACTGCTGTAGTTTTATGTGCAGCATTATTTGCAAGTACACAAAGAACTGATGCTCTTGGTGGCAATCCAGCTCTTTGGCCTGGTGATGAAGCAAACATTGCGGCTTTCCCAGCGCAAGTAAATAATCACTCATACCTTCAAGTTAATGGACTTGGAACTTATGATGTTGATGGTGTATCAACAACAGATGCTGGTTCTGTGTCTTTAGTAACTCAAAAAGATGGTACTACATGGGGATTCAATTATGGTGGTGATTACGCTGATGATTGGATGAGCATGCACTGGGGTAATGGTGATATCGGTGTAATGGTAGGTCTTCAGAGTACTACTGGAGCAACAACAGCTGAGGATCATTCAGATATGAGCGTTAGCTATGGTCAAGTTTTTGGATTTGGCGAATTAGGTGCTCATTTAACTGTACTTGGTGCTGATGATGCTGACCCAATGTTAGGTGTTAATTTAAGAAGAGCTACATCTGCTTTTTTATTTGACAATATGGTTGTGTCAATAGATGATTTAATGGCTGATGACTTAGCATTTGATGTTGATTTATTTACTCATATGGATGCTGGTGGTGCTGATGTTGTATTTGGATGGGGCATGGAGTATGATGCTGCTGGAGTAGGTACAAATATGGCAACAATGACTCAAACAGCTACTATTGGTGTTGAAGCTAATATGACTGACTGGGCTACGCTTAGACTTGGTTACAATTGGTCGCATGAGTTAGCTTGTGATAATGACACTGATGCTTGTGGTGAAAATAATGGTGATGGAGAAGATGGATATGCGCTTGGCCTTGGATTTAACTGGGGTGGATTAACAGCTGATTATTTAATTAGTTCATCATTGTTACAAGATCCAATCGGAACTATTACAGGTTATAGTGCTGGTGCATTGACTGATCATGGTATAACTTTAACTTACTCATTTTAAGTTAAATATTTTTATAATGAAAAAGGCCTCACATAAGAGGCCTTTTTTATTTCCCTCCAATATTATTAATTAGTAAATTTATAATTATGATTAAACATTTAAGATACTTCTTATCACCACTTAGTTTATTTATATGTATAATAAGTGTTTTGAAGGGCAATTATTATCCTATAGCATTTATTATTTTATTTGATATTATTATTGCAAGTGGAGATTTGCTATTTAAGGAAGATAGAGCTTCCTTTGATAATGCAAATCCAGCTTTTTTAAATTTATCATTATATCTTAACTTACCTTTATTATATATATTATGCTCTCTTGTGTTATTTGTTATGACAGATTTTAATTCACAGTGGTATATAAGTTTATGGAATTATTTTGGTGTAAATGTTTTGGAGTCAAGAGCTAATATAACATTTCTTGATATGTGTGTATTGTTTATATATACAACTCCACTTTTCATTGCAACGATGGGCACAAATGTTGGTCATGAATTAACGCATAGAAAGAAAAATAAATTTGATATGTTTGTTGGTAATTGGTTGTTGGCATTATCCTGGGATTGTACATTTGCTATTGAACATGTATATGGCCATCATAAAAATGTAGGATCTAAAGAAGATCCTGCAACAGCTTCAAGGAATGAAAATATTTATATGTTTACACTTAGAAGTACTTTCAAGGCCCATAAAGATGCCTGGAAAATAGAGATTTCACGTCTTAAAAGAAGGTCTGAGCTTCCATTTTCATTTAAAAATAAAATGATAAAAGGATATATACGTAGCTTATCTGTTTATGTTATGGCTTTTTATATTGGAGGTTTAAATGGTGCTGCTATTTTTGTTGTTTGGTCAATAATTGCCAAATTTTATTTGGAAGCTATTAACTATATTGAACACTATGGACTTGTAAGAGTAGCAAATCAGCCTGTATTACCAAGGCATTCTTGGAATTCTAATCATATAATGAGTTCTTCTTTATTATACAATTTAAATAGACATTCTTCGCATCATGAAAAAGCTAATTTAAAATATTGGGAATTAAAAGCATATCCAAATGCTCCAATGCTCCCATATGGATATATACAGTGTTTGCATATGGCATTTTTAACACCCTTTTTATACAAAAATATAATGCAGTCAAAATTAGATGAATGGGATAACAACTTTGCTTCAGATGAGGAAAAGAAAATACTTTCTACCTATTAATCAAATGAAATACATTTTAATATCAATTGTTTTTATATCTCAATGCTTCATGCAAATAAGATTATCTATTGATAGTGATTTTTCATATGATAATGAAGATATAGATTCTGGATTATCATTAAGCTATGATAAAGTTTTAGTTAAAAAGGGAAATGTTAATTTTGGTTTTGGTTTAGAGCATATGCTTCCAAGGGATATAGGTAACAGTACATTCAAATCAAATAATCTTTATTTGTTTATAAGAAATATCTATGCAAAAAAATGGAGAAGTTATTTGCGCTTAGGTTATAATAGAATAAGTGGTATTAATAGTAATGATAGAAATGGAGCTCTGTGTGCATTTGGAATAGATTATAAATTAACAGAAAATTGGCATATTGAAACAGGATATCATATAACTTCAACTAATGAAGAGTATTCTTCAAGGATTGTTTGTTCTATTTCTAGATACTTTCAAGCAAAAGATGATAAATAGATATCCTTTATATAGCATTATCCTTTTTATGTTATTTTTTTCATTTGTTTTTTCTAAAAGTAAATCAAGAATTGTAACAATGTTTGATTTACCAAACCCATATGAAATTGTTAGAACAAATATTAATGATCAAAATGATATTAACATCTTAACTGATAATATTTCTGGTTTAAATTTTTCATCAGAGCATTTAATTTTAAATAGAGAAATATTTTATATGTATATTGGTGGAGAATTTATGCTTGGAAGAAAATCAGTATCAAGATTAGCTTTTCATAGTGCATATTTAATGCCTGCTTTATTAATTAAAGATAAAACATTACTATCAGCGCGTATTGGTTTAACGCATTTAAATACGGATGATCCTGATTTTCTTTTTAAATGGAATGGATATATTGCATCAATTGGAATAGAATATCAAGTAACTGATGAAATATCGATTGGTACCTCTTATACCTTATATGATATGCAAAACAAGCAAGATGGTAATGATGATGTTGATTTAGTATACGAAAAAATAGGATTATCAATTATTTATGGTTTTCCTTTAGTTAATGAAAAGGAGTGGAATGAAAAAAATTAGCTTACATTGGCAAATTATTATATGCATGTTACTTGGCACACTATCAGGTTATATTTTTAATAATGTTGGATTTGAAAATAATGGATTATACTCAATCATACTTTTACTGGGAGATATTTTTATACGATTATTAAAAATGGTAATTGTTCCACTCATTTTTACTTCAATTATTATTGGAGTTTCTTCAATTAAAGATCGTTCAAAAATTGGAAGATTGGGATTTAAGACTTTTTTATATTATATCAGTACTAGTTTAATTGCAATTCTAATTGGGTTGTTTTTGGCTAACACAATTGAACCTGGTGTTGGAGCCTCAACAATAACGGATGTAGGTTCATATGATACATCTAAATTAAACTCATCTAATTCAATTTTAGATATTTTAAAAAGAATGATTCCTTTAAATCCAATTTCAGCACTTGCAAATGGTGATATGCTTGGAATTATATTTTTTGCAATATTTTTTGGTATTGTATTAAGTTTTGTTGAATCTAAACATTCTTCTAATATTTTAGCACTTGTTAATTCAATATATCATGTAGTTATGAAAATGACTCAAATCGTTATTAAGTGTGCGCCTTTAGGTGTTTTTGGATTAATGACTAAAGCAGTATCTAATTCTGGACTATCTATTTTTAAAGAGCTTGGATTATATGCGCTTACAATTGCTTCAGGTTTATCAATTCACTTATTTGTAGTACTGCCACTTATTTTGTTTTTTGTTGTTCGAGTTAATCCTATATCTCATTTTCGTGCAATGGCATCAGCAATGGTCACAGCATTTTCTACTAGTTCATCTAGTGCAACACTGCCAGTTACAATGGGGTGTGTAAAAGATAATGTTAAAGCTTCTAATGAAGTAACAAGCTTTGTATTACCAATGGGGGCAACGATTAATATGGATGGTACAGCTCTTTATGAATGTGCAGGAGTTTTATTTATTGCTCAAGCATTAGGAATTGATCTTAATGCATCTCAGCAATTTATTGTTGTTATTACAGCATTGTTAGCTTCAATAGGGGCAGCTGGAATTCCAAGTGCTGGCCTTGTTATGCTTTTTATAGTAACAAATGCAGTTGGCTTAAATTCAGAAAGTGTTGCTCTTTGGGTAGGATCTATGCTTGCTATTGATAGACCTTTAGATATGTTTAGAACCATGGTTAACATTTCAAGTGATAGTGTAGGTGTTGCTGTGATTGCTAAATCTGAAGGTGAAAAATTATATTAGATAGTTTTTTTATTATTTTGAGTTAATAATATTATCTTTTGAAGCATCTATAATTACTTCTATTATTTTAATTCCATTATAAGATGAAATTTTATTTAATTTATTTTTAATATCTTTAAGCTTTAGTTTGTAATATTTTATTTTATATAAATCAGCAAGATCTTTGATTTCAGCTTTAGGAGGTGTGATCCAATATTTTTGAAAATCTTTTATATTTTTATTACTATAGCTAAGTTTTGAAAAAATCTGTCCACCTTTATTATTTATAACAATGATAGTCAAATTACTTGAAAAAATTTCTTTTATTTGAAATGCATTTGAATCGTGAAATAAGCTAACATCACCAATAACTAAATAGTTTTTTGAAAGCTTATTTGTTTCTGCCATTCCGAGGGCTGTTGAAGTTAGTCCATCAATTCCACTTGCGCCTCTATTTGCAAAAATATTTATTTTTTCAATGAATTTACCTGAATATTGATCAAAACTTCGAATAGGAGTTGAATTTCCAATAAATAAATAATCTTCATTTTTGAAACATTTTTTAAGTAATCTGATAAGATTTGGTTCACTATTTATATACTTGTTTTTACTGCTAATTACTTCTTTTATTTTTTTCTCGTTATTATTGATATCTGTTATCCATTTTTCATTGGTAGAATTTTTTGATGAGAATTTTAAAATAATATTATCAAGAGAAGATTTTATGATATTTTTACAATTATCATTAAAATAACCATCTGGCTCAATTAATACAGTTTTATTATTATGCTTATTTAAAAATTGACATAATTTTTTGGATGTAGGCTTCCTTCCAAAGCGTAATATAAGATCGGGGCTATATTTTAAATCATCAATATAATGTTCGTAGTACACTTTTATTTTATTTGAATTTAAATTTCTCATATTAGATAGTATATCAGTAAATATTGGACTATTGATTTTATTTGCTAAGTTTAATATTTTAGTAGGATTATTTTTTGATAATCCTCCACATATTATCATGGGTCGTTTAAATAAAGGAAGCGTGATGCTTGTTTTTTTAATCTTATTTTTAGGCTTTTGAGGGGTATATTTTAATATGACATTTTCTTTATCCATGAGAGGTTCATTAAATCTGATATTTAAATGAATTGGTCCAGATGGTTTGTTTATATTCAATAGTTTGTCTATTTTTTTTAATGTTCCAAATGTTCTTTTATGACTAATATCAAGTGAGGCTCTAACATAATGTCCATAAATGTTTGTCTGATTTATAGTCTGATTTTCACCAGTATTAATTAAATTTTTTGGTCTATCTGCAGTAATAATAATTATAGGAATCATACTCATTGAACTTTCTATGATTGCGGGGAACAGGTTTGCAGTAGCTGTTCCTGAAGTTGTAAGTACAACTACAGGAGACTTAGTTTTTTTTGCTAACCCAAGTGCAAAAAAAGATCCTGATCTTTCATCTAAATGACTATAGCATTGTATTTTAGAGTTATTAGAAAATTGATAGATTAAAGGTGAGTTTCGTGAGCCTGGTGAGATACATGCATATCTAACTCCTTTTTGATATAATAGGTTTACAACTTGCTTAGACCACGATAGATTTGAGTTAATATTCTTCATTACACATTATTACAATTTATTAATTTTAATGAATAATTAGTTGTAATAAATTAAGTATATGAAAAAATCAATACTCACTATATTTTTATTTTTTACACTATCTTTCTGTCAAATTCAGTATGGAGGTAGTCCTAAATTTTTAGATACTAGGAATGTAAATATTATATCTCCTGAGTTAGATAATACTATTGATAGAAATTTTGATCCGATGGTATTTGAATACGGAGTTGAATATGATATGGATGTAAATGTTCTTGATCAAGCAATCTCAGTTTATGATAATGAAGAAGTTACATTTTTATTAACTTTTTATTCGAAAGGAGCTTATGGTATTGGTCTTAATTTCGATAAATTTTATTTAACTGAAAACTCTAAGTTGTTTCTTTACGATATAGATGAAAGCTATTATTTAGGTGCATTAACAAACGAAAACAATAAACAAGATAATATTTTTTCAACTTCAATCATTAAAGGTGAGACTGTAGTTTTAGAGCTTACTTTGCCAATTGATGAAGTAGATAGTATTCAATTACATATTAATTCTTTAATTCATGACAGCACTGATATTCTAAATTATCATGGAACACATAATGATAGTTCAAGAGAAGATTGTAATACTAATGTTATATGTTCTCAAGGAGATGATTGGAGAGATCAGATAAATGGTGTTGTAAGAGTCTCAATGGGATCAGGTTTGTGTTCAGCTTCTGTTATTAATAATACTGAAAATGATAGAACGCCTTATATTTTATTTGCAGATCATTGTCTTAGCGGAAGTGCAAGTGGGTATGTGTTTTATTTTAATTATCAAAGTACAAGTTGCTCTGGTACTTCAGGTTCTTTAAACCAAAGTATTAGCGGTTCAACTCTTTTAGCTTCAGCAGATATAAATTCTGGCCCTGACTTTGCGTTATTAAGAGCATCAAATAATATCCCAGAATCGTATAATCCATTTTATGTAGGTTGGTCAAGACAAACAACTGCTCCAGAAGAAGCTATTGGGATTCACCATCCTGGAGCTGATATTAAAAAGATTTCATTTACAAGTGATACTGTAACTGCAGGTGGATCAGGTAGTAATTATTGGGAATTTAGATATGATGATGGAAGAGTAATTCCTGGTTCTTCTGGGTCTCCATTTTTTGATGGAAATAAGCGACAAGTAGGTATTGCAAGTTATATCTATACCAATTATTGTGATCCTTCCCCTGATTGTTATTGTTCTCAGCAATATGATCATGGCTATGGTCGTTTTGATAGGGCTTGGGGTTTAGGGATGAGTCAATATTTAGATCCTTCAAATTCAGGTGTTATAGCTATAGATGGTATTAGTAGTAGTGGAATTGGCATTGTTCATGATTCATATGAAGATGTTCCATTTCAAAGTAGTAGCTTAGATTTTTCTGCAACGGTAACTCCTTATTCTGGCTATATTGATGCTGTAGAATTGTATTATGATCTTGGGGATGGCTGGAAAGTGCAGGAAATGCTTACGGCTACATTAGGATCTAATACATATCAAGCAACGGTTGATGGTTTATATGATGGTATGTTAATTACATACTATATCTATGGAGTTAATTCTGAAGGTATTGTACAAACATATCCAAATAATGCTCCAGATGATTCAATTGTTTTTATACTTGGAGATTTACCAGATTTATATTCCAATGATTTTGATTTTTCAACAGAAGAATGGAGTGTAGGGGATTCTTCAGATACAGCTACAGCAGGTATTTGGGAATTAGCTGTTCCAGAAGCTTCTTTTAATGATCAAGGCTTCCAAGTTCAAACAGGTTTAGATCATACTGAAAATGGAAATGCTTGTTATGTAACAGGAAATGGATATGAGCTAGATTCATCTACCAATCAAAATAGTGCTAGTTTCGATGATGTAGATGGAGGTAAAACAACCTTGTTTAGCTCAGTATACAATCTTTCTTCAACTGATAATGCAGTAGCGACGTATTGGAGATGGTATACAAATGATGTTGGCGATAATGGTAGTAGTGATAAATGGGTTGTAAGTGTTTCAGATGATGGCGGTTCTTCTTGGATAGATTTAGAAAATACATCTATATCAAATGCTAGTTGGGTAAAACAAAGATTTATTCTTGATGATTATATAGACTTAACTTCAGACGTTATATTTAAATTTGTTGCAGAAGATATTTTTAATACAGGAGATGCAGGGTCTGGTGGTTCTTTAGTTGAGGCTGCTGTTGATGATTTTACTATAGAATATGTATCAGATGGTTCACTCTTGTTCGGAGATATTAATTTTGATGAATCTGTTGATGTATTAGATATTGTACTTTTAGTAAGTATGATATTAGGTACAGATACACCGAATTACTCAGTTGCCGATTTAAATTTAGATGGTGAGATTAATGTACTTGATGTTATTTTGATTGTGAATCTTATTTTAAATTAATTTTTCTTAAAGTAAGATAGTAAGTGTTGTAATTTCAATTCTGTCTCTTTCCACTCTTTTTCAGCTCTAGATTTTAAAACAATTCCACTGCCTGTATATAAATATATATTCTTATTTTTTATTAATCCTGAGCGAATAGGAACATAAAACTCCCCATTTCCTTTTTCATCATAGAGTCCAATACAGCCACCATACCAACCTCTATTGAATGTCTCATATTTATCTACTTTTTCTAGAGCATCTTTATAAGGCTTTCCTAGAAGAGCTGGTGTAGGATATAGTTTTATTAATAAGTCTAACACATGTTGTGCATTTTTTGTTTTACCTGACACTTCAGTGTAGAGATGGTATATATAATTAAGATTTAATATTTTAGGTTTAGTTGGAATAATAAGTTTTGATGATATTGATTCCATTTTCTTTTTTATATATTTAGTAACAAAATTATGCTCTTCAATCTCTTTATTGTTTTGTATATCTTTTTCATTACTAGAGCTGCCTGCAATAGCATCTATGTTAAATGATAAGTTGTTTAATTGGATTATTTTTTCAGGAGTTGATCCTATAAAATATTTATTTTTATCAAATGATATAATATAATTAAAACAATTAGGGTGATTTTTATTTAAATAGCTCATTAAGTTCGATATAGATATTTTTTTAGTAAGTAAGTATTGAGATATCCTCGAAATCACAACTTTTTCTAATGAGCTATATTTTATATCATTAATAATTTTATTAATATTATTAATGTATTGTTGATAAGTTGGTTTTTCTAAGATTGGTTTAATATCTGGGATGACATATTTTTCTGCTTTAATTTTTTTATTATTTATAATGTTTACGTAGTATGCAAATTCCTTTAAGATAGATTGTTTAGTTGTATTCTTATTTATTTTTTTTATATAGGTTAACTTTGTTTTATTATTATTTTTTGATATTAATATTTTAGGTACTATAAAATTGCTTTTTGGAACATCCTTCCATATAGAAGTCATTTCTTTTTCTAGGTTAAACGAAGCTCCTCCAAAAAACAACAATTTATTATTTGTATTACTTATAATTTTATAAGTGTTGTTTTTAAGATTATTTAGTTCTTTCTTTGAATTTGCTTTTAAAGATATTGAATCTTCTATACCTAGGTAGCATTTTTTATTAGGAAAATGCATATATATAATTTTTAATTCATTTGAGATATTATTTGCAATTTGATTTAAATCGCAGGATATTTTTTCTGTATATTTTAATAAAATAGGCTTTTCTAAGTATTTTATTTCATTATATACATCATTTAAGAATGTATTAAAATTATTATATGTCATTTTTTAAGATAATTTAATATATAAATCTATTTAAAATAGTTTACCTATAGAATGTATATTTTATAGCTTTTAAAAATTAAAAATTAATATTATGTCAAAATTTATTCATAGTGGTAATGATAAGAAAAATTATGTAAAAGAAATGTTTAATGATATTTCAGGTAGATATGATTTATTTAATTTGATTTCTAGTTTTGGTATTGATAGGTATTGGAGATATCGACTTGTAGCGAAGTTTGATTTAGATAAAACACATAAGCTTCTTGATATAGCAACTGGTACTGGAGATGTTGTATTTGCCATGCATAAAAAATTTAATAATATATTAGTTGGCTTAGATATTGCAGATAAAATGATTTATCTTGCAGAAGATAAAAAAAATAAAAAAAATCTTTCCGGCTATGATATTACTTTTATTCAAGGAGATGCTGAGGATTTAGGTTTTTCAGATAATTCTTTTGATGCGCTAACTATTTCATTTGGGTTTAGAAATTTAGGTAATTATGATAAAGGTTTATCTGAGTTTTTTAGAGTATTAAAATCTGGGAGCAAAATTGCAATTCTTGAGTTTTCTAAGCCCACTTCAAAATGGTTTATTCCAATTTTTAAATTTTATTTTAATAATATTGTACCTCTTCTTGGTTCACTGCTATCTCGAAAGGATGCATTCTTGTATTTACCTGAGTCTGTTGACCATTTTTTAGCTCGAGATGAAGTTTGTAAAAAAATGAGTATGATCGGCTTTAAAGAAA
>CESQ01125042.1_pt1 | contig 11065 bp, 7 predicted proteins | sample 361401 | NCBI WGS metagenome assembly CESQ01 (sample SAMEA2622119, study PRJEB7988) | marine metagenome | isolation source: saline water (ENVO:00002010), including | reverse complement strand
TCGCCTAATTCTAATATAGATATATCAAAAGTTCCTCCACCTAAATCGAAAACGGCAATTTTCCTATCACCTGACTTATCTAAGCCATAGGCTAAAGCAGCAGCTGTAGGTTCATTAATAATCCGCTTAACATTTAATCCCGCAATTGTACCTGCATCTTTAGTAGCCTGTCTTTGAGAATCATTAAAGTACGCAGGAACAGTTATAACAGCCTCTGTTACCTTTTCACCTAGATAATCTTCAGCAGTTTTCTTTAAATTCTGTAAAACAATTGCACTAATTTGAGGTGGTGCATATTCTTGACTATCTGTCTTAATATTAACTGAATCATTTTTTCCTTTAGACAATTCATATGGGTATTTCTTATTTTCTTTTGAAACTTCCTTAAATGATCGTCCAATAAATCTTTTAGCTGAAAAAATAGTATTTTGAGGATTAGTAACAGCTTGCCTTTTAGCTCCTTGGCCTACCAAGGTATCACCATCTTTTGTAAAAGCTACAATTGATGGAGTTGTTCTCAAACCATCATTGTTAGATATAACCGTTGGTTTTCCACCTTCTATTACAGATACACATGAATTTGTAGTACCAAGATCAATTCCTATTATTTTAGACATAATATATACTCCATAAGTTTAATAATTTATTTAATATATATCAATAACTGTACCAACATTAGAGGTACTGCAATTTTGTCAGTACTTATTTAAGAGCGGATTTACTTTTTGGTTGGGACGCATCTTTTAATCTTTTTTTATTTTTAGACTTAAAAATCAACTGATCTCCTTTTCCAGTAATAAAAATAGTTGAATTTTCATGCACTTCATTTGTAAGAAATTTATAAGATATAACATTCTCAATATCATCTTGAATAATTCTTCTAATGGGTCTTGCGCCCCATTCCCTATGCATTCCATTTAAAAGCAGGACCTTTTTTGCCGACTGACTAACTCTTAATGACATTTTTTTATTCTTTAAATTAATTCTTAAATCTTTTAATTGTAAATCAATTATCTTATATAGATTATCCCTATCAAGTGAGTTGAAAACAATAACTTCATCTAATCTATTTAAAAATTCAGGCTTAAAATATTTTTTTACTTCTTTATCCAAATCATCATTTGAATTATTTTTATTTTTTTTATCTATAAATCCAATATTTGAAGAGCTGATATTTTGGGTTCCAATATTAGATGTCATAATAATTATAGTATTTCTAAAATTTATTAAATGTCCTAAACTATCAGTTAATTGTCCTTCGTCTAATATCTGCAATAAAATATTAAAAACATCAGAATGTGCCTTCTCAATTTCATCAAATAATACAATTGAATATGGATTTCTTCTAACTTTCTCAGATAACATACCGCCTTCTTCATACCCAACATATCCAGGTGGAGCACCTATTAACCTTGAAACATTGTATCTTTCCATGTATTCAGACATATCAATTTTAATCAGGGATTCTTCTCGATCAAACAATGAAACAGCTAACTGTTTAGCAAGCTCAGTTTTACCAACTCCAGTTGGTCCTAAAAACATAAATGAACCAATAGGATGAGAAGGATTTTTAAAACCAGCTCTAGATCTTTGAATGGCTGATACAAGCTTGTCAATCGCATAGTCCTGACCAATAATAGATTTTTTAATATCAGTTTTAATATTTAATATTTTTTCTGAATCTTTTTCATTTATTTTAGATATAGGAATATCAGTAATTATAGAAACCGTATCAGCTACATCAGATTCGTTTATTTCTAAATACTTACTAGGATCATCATTTGCATTAACGGATAAACTGTAATCATTTAATTTATCTATTATTTTCTTTTCCTGATCTCTAAGCTTTGCAGCGTTTTCAAATTTTTGCTTATCAATTTCAGAATTTTTATTTTTTCTTATCTGCCTTAACTTATTTTCTAAATTAATTATTCTTTTAGGAACATTTAAGCCTGATAAACTCATCCTTGAACATACTTCATCCATAATATCTATTGCTTTATCAGGTAAAAATCTATCATTTATATACCTATCACTAAGCTCTACGCATGATTTAATAGCTGTGTCAGTAAGTTTTACTTTATGGTGTATTTCGTACTTATCTTTAATACCATTTAAAATATCTACACTATCTTTAATGGATGGTTGATATACAATTATTTTTTGAAATCTTCGTTCAAGAGCTCCGTCAATTTCAATATATTTTCTATATTCATTTAATGTAGTTGCACCAATTATTTGAATATCACCACGAGCTAAGGATGGTTTAAACATATTAGCTGCATCCAAAGATCCAGCAGCACCACCAGCTCCAACAATTGTATGAAGCTCATCAATAAATAAGATAATATTAGAAGATTTTTCTAATTCGAGCATCATTTTCCTCATCCGCTCTTCAAATTGGCCTCTGTACTTAGTTCCTGCTAGCATACCAGAGATATCAAATGAAATAATATTATAGTCCCAAAGTAATCGGGGAACCTTCCGTTCTAATATCCTCAATGCTAATCCTTCAACTATTGCTGTTTTACCAACTCCAGGCTCTCCAATCAAAACTGGATTATTTTTTTTTCTTCTAGATAAAATTTGAGATAATCTTTCTATTTCAGTGTTTCTACCAATAACGGGATCTAAGTTCCCCTCAGCAGCAAGTTTTGATATGTTGCGAGAAAATAAATTTAAAGTTGAATTTTTCTCCTTTTTATCATAATTTTTCTTATGAATAATTTTTAGATCTTTTTTTGAGCTTAAATAAGATTGTATAATTGTATAGTCTATAGAAGTGGATATAAATACTTCAGAAACCGTACAATCCTTTTCTAAAGATATTGCTAAAAGTAGGTGATTCTGATTAGCAACATTTTCTCCATTTTTCTCTGCTTCGTTAAATGCACATTTTAATATTCTTTCTGCTCTTCTTGTTAAAGGCAAATGATCTGTAGAGGTTTTAACATTTGTTTCTGCTAAAGATTCAGTTAGAATTTTTTTCATAGATTGTAGGTCACAACCTAATGCTATCAATGTATTTGAAGCTCTGCCATTATTATCATTGAGAATTGATAACAAAACATGCTCTGAGCCAACGTAAGAATGCCCCATCTTCAGAGAAAGTTCTTTAGATAACTTTAATATTCTTTGTACACCTCTTGTATAATTTTCACTCATATCTTACTATTTTCTTTTTTTCAATTCCATATATATTACTTGAAATTTTATCGAAATTACTATCGTGACTAACAATAATAAATGTATAATTTAATTCTACATTAATTTTAACAATTAAATCTAATATAATCTTAGTATTTATTTCATCCAAATTACCTGTTGGCTCATCAGCTAAAATAATTTTTTGGTTACCTAGTAATGTACGTAAAAACGAAATCCTTTGCTTTTCTCCATGTGATATTAAGTTGGGATATGATTCTTTCAGGTGTTCAACATTCATATAATCTAATAAATCATCAGCTTTCTTTTTTATTCTATTTATATCAAGATTGTTTATATAAGCTGGAATCAATAAATTTTCATATACTGTAAACTCAGGTAATAGATTGAAATTTTGAAATACATACGAAAAATTTAAAAGTCTAAATTTTTCATTATTATCAAGCAAGCTAATGGTTTTTCCATTAAAATTTAACTTACCATTATCTGGTTTTATTAAACAGCCCATTATATTTAGTAATGTAGATTTCCCAACTCCTGACATACCCTTAATCAAACTAATACTATTAAGTTTTACGGATATATCCACAGAATCTAATATAATATTTTTATTATTACCATTAGAGTAGGATTTAGTGATATTTTCAAAATTTAACATTATTATTATCCTTTATGATATTTATTGGTATAAAAGATGATATTATTGCTAATAAATTTACAACAAGCAGAATAATTATAACTTCAATATCAAGCAAATTTATATAAATAATTTCAAAAGGCAATGCGTCATATAAAAAATTAAATAAATCATAATTTAAGTAACAATAAATTGTCATATTACTTAAACCATATCCAATAAAGATAGAACCCAGTGTTATTAATAAATTGTTTAATAATATCACTAATAATATCTTATTGTTATTCATACCAAGACTAGATATTAATGATAGCTGCCTTGATTTCTCTTTAATGAATTGCATATTTATTTGAAATAACATAAAAAAAGATATGATAATAGATATAAAACCAAAGAAATAATAAATCTTTTTCTCTAATTTCATACCTTTTATAATCATATTTGAAAGAATAATATTTTCTTTATATTTAACATCATCACTATCAATGATATCAAAATAATAATTATAATCTGTTAAATAATCACTACTATCATATGAAGCAATTATAGTGCTTTTATCATAATCCATCAAATCAATACTGTAAATACCTGAAATTTGTTTTAGGTTTGACGGTATGAATTTTGTTGAAATATTTAAATAAGATGGAAAATAAATTTCTATACTATCTCCAATAGTAAAATTATGCTCATTAGCAAAATCATCACCAATTAATATATCATTATTGTTTAATTCATTCTCTCTCAAGGCAAGATATTTACCTAGCTTAGCATCAATATAATTATTTAAATCTTCTACTTGAAAATAATTTAATATTTTCTTATTTTCATTTTCTTCGATATAAACTATTTCATTATTTCCTTTAATATATTTCATTTTTCGAACATTACCATTAAGCTGATCACTAGTATAATAATACTTATAATGAAAACTATTGACCCTATCTTCAATTTGATAATTAACTCCATTCATTATTGAAAAAATCATAAATATAATATATCCGCCAATAATAGTTGATATAATAGGAAACAGAAATGAAAATCTTGGTTTTCCATTTTCTTTAATAAAAATAAAACGAAAAATATATTTATATCTACTTATTAATTTTAATTTCATAGGTAATTAACATTGATATAAAAGAAATAACTATTAAATAAGGAATAGCTATGTATAAAGCATTTAAATTAATATCCATGGGAATAAATTTTGTAAAATAAACATATTCTGGAATACTGATTAAATGATAGGTCTTTTCCATACAAAGTAAACCATAACCGATAATACTTCCAAATAATATACTTAAAACAGCCATAAATAAAGATCTTAATAACAAAATATATCGTAATATGTTTTTTTTCAATCCTAGTATCATCAAAGATTCTATTTGGTTTTTCTTATTAAATAAAAGATAATAATTATTATTTATTATATTTATTGATGATATGACTAAAATAAATAATATCAGTGCTTTTAAAGGATTGTCATATGATCTTAACCAATTTATAAAAGTACTATTATTTTCCTCCATGCTGTAAATAACATACTTATCTTGGATCGTATTTGATAGTAGTTTCTTCTGTTTACCAGATGTAAAAAAATCAAAAAATCTAACATCTGATTTTATATTTTTAAAAACTACATAAGAATCAAAGTTTAAGAAATCTGTCTGAAATACACCTGATATAGTATAATTATCAACATTAATTTTATTAGATTGATCAATTGTAATTAATGATACTGAATCATATAAATTAATATTTAATTTTTCATATAATATCTTGCCAATTACAATACTCGAATCATTCAATTCACCTTCAATAAAATATTTAGATAAATTCTCAAATCTTTTCTCATTAACATCCAAACTTTCAACTAAAATTGATTGACTAATCCCATTATGCTTAATTATACATTTGTCCTGAACAATCTTAGAAAGTGTATGATCGGTCGAATGTAATACATTAAAGTCAGTATTATCTAATTGAAAATTATTATAATTATAAATTTTAGATGTACCTGATAAATCTTCAATGATTTCGAATGTATTCTTTTTAAAACCATTATTTATTGTGATAATTAATATTATCAAAGATATAGAAAAAGAATTTATCATTAATGAAAAGATATTAATAAAGGAGTTAAACTTAAAATTTCTATCCCATAAATGGGAAAACTTTACAAATAATAATTTAACTATTTTTAGATTTTTCATTTTTCATAGCTGGAAATAAAATCACATCTTTAATTGACTTTTGATTAGTCAAAATCATAACTAATCTATCAACCCCAACACCAACTCCTCCTGTTGGCGGCATACCTGTTTCCATAGCTTCTAAAAAATCTTCATCAAGAACTTGTGCTTCTTCATCTCCAAGGTCTCTTAATTTACTTTGTTCAGTCAATCTAAATCTTTGTTCTTGAGGATCATTCAATTCAGAAAAAGCATTAGCAATCTCCATACCGTCTATAAACAATTCAAACCTTTCTACTATACCAGACTGTTGGCTTTCTCTCAGTTCCTTTGCTAAAGGTGATAATTCTAAAGGATAATCTATTACAAATGTTGGTGCAATTAAATTGGGCTCCACATAGTGTGAGAATAATTTATCTAGCAATTTACCTCTACCTGAATTTTTATCAACTTTTATTTTATTTGATTTTAGCAAATTTAATAATTCATTATTATCCATTGCACTGATTTTCTTCGAACTGAATTTATCTAGACTTTCAAAAAAACTAATTTGATTAAATTTTTTATTAAAATCAATATTTTCGTGTATAAAATTTATATTTTTAGCAACTGATTGAATTAATGATTCAGTAAATTTCATCATAGAATATACATCTTCAAACGCAGAGTAAAACTCTAACATTGTAAATTCCGGATTATGATTTCTATCCATTCCTTCATTTCTAAAATTTTTCGATATTTCGTATACTTTATTGAAACCACCTATGATCAATCGTTTTAAATACAATTCATCAGCAATTCTTAAATATAATTTTTCATCTAATGTATTATGATAAGTGATAAAGGGCTTAGCATTGGCACCACCATAAATTGGCTGCAATATAGGTGTCTCAACTTCGATATATTTATTTAAATTTAAAAAATCTCTTAAGTTATTAATTATTTGAGATCTTTTTATAAAAACTAACTTATTTTCATTATTTATAATTAAATCTAAATATCTTTTTCTATATCGATGTTCCTTATCATCAAATGAAAAAAAAGTTTCACCATCTTTTTCTTTCATATTAGGTAAAGGATAAATATTTTTACTAAGTAAAGTTATACTTATTGATTTTATTGATAATTCCTTTGTTTTAGTATAAAAAGAAACACCTTTTACACCAATAATATCGCCTAAATCTAATTTCCTTACAATGTTATCATATTCATCCGGCTTTAAATTTGAGTCTTTAATATATACTTGTATTTTATTATCCATATCTTGAATATTTAAAAAACATGATTTGCCCATTTTTCTTAATGATATAATTCTCCCTGCAATAGAAGTAGCTTTTTCTAAATATTCTTCAGGATTTTGTTTTATTTCGTTAATGGAATTTTCAACATTATACTTATATGCATACGGGTGAATAGATTTTCTTTTTAAAAAATCAATTTTTTCTAATCTTATTTTTTTTATCTCTTTTAAATTATTTTGACTCATCACTACCTATATTTTGTAACAAAAAACTTCTTATAAATTTATTAATATCTCCATCTAAAACATAATCAATATTACTTGTTTCATATTTTGTTCTGTGATCTTTAACTAATTGATATGGGTGAAATACATAAGATCTTATCTGACTTCCCCAAGCTATATCTTTTTTCGTGTCATTTAGCTTGTTTTTTTCGACATTAGATTGATCTTGTTTTAATTTATATAATTTAGATTTTAAAATTTTAATTGCTATATTTTTATTTTTTAACTGGCTTCTCTGATTTTGGCATTGACATACAATTCCAGTTGGTAAGTGTGTAATTCTTACTGCGCTATCAGTTTTATTAACATGCTGCCCACCAGCACCACTTGCTCTATATGTATCGATCTTAATTTCTGAATCATCAATAACTATATCAATATCATCCTCAATTAAAGGATATGCAAAAATAGAAGCAAATGATGTATGCCTTCGAGAGTTAGAGTCAAATGGAGATATACGAACTAATCTATGAACTCCAACCTCAGATCTTAGATTCCCATAAACATTATCTCCATTTATTTCAATAGATACATCTTTCAACCCATTTTCATCCCCATCTTGATAATTCAATATTTTCATATTATATCCATTTCGATCAATCCACCTTTTATACATTCTAAATAACATAAAAGCCCAATCTTCCGACTCTTTTCCACCCGCACCAGGATGAATATTTAATATTGCATTCTTATCATCATCTTTATTATTTAATAAAGATGTAATTTCAAATTTATCTAATTGATTAGAAAATATAAAAAAATGATTTTTAGATTCATCAGAAATAATCTTATCAGAATTAATTACTTCTAAATGAAATTCTAGTAAATCGAAGTTTTCTTTTATTGATTTAATAAACGCAAGATTACTCTTATAATTTTTAATGTCTTTTAAAACTTTATGAGCATTCATTTTATCTTGCCAAAAATCCTCATTAAAGGACTCCTCTTCAAGGCTTTTTATGGCAGATACAACCTTATCTTCGTCAAAGATAACCTCTCAATTCATTAAATCTATTAATCAATAAGTTTGATTTATTTATATATTCTTGCAATTCCATATTTTTTTAAAATCTCAATTGATTTTATAGTTTCGATAACATCATGAGTCCTTATAATATCAGCCCCATTTAAAACACTCATGACTTGCATTGTAATAGATTGAGCTAGCCTTTCAGCTGGTAAATCATTGTAAATTGCTAAAAAAGATTTTCTAGATAAACCTACTAATATTTTACAACCTAATTTTTTAAATTTATATAGATTTGATATAATTTTAAAATTATCATCTTTTGTCTTACCAAAACCAATACCTGGGTCAATAATTAAATTATCAAGATTATAGCCTATTTTTTCGCAATAGTCTATCCTAATGCTAAAAAAATCAGTTAGGTTATCTATCAAATTATCATAACTTGGATTTTTTTGCATTATTTTAGGATTACCAAGCATATGCATAATGCAAATAGGCACATTATATTCGTGCGCTAAATTAATATTCTCATAATTTTCACCACCTCCAGATATATCATTAATCATACTAAAATGATTATCTAGGCAATATTTAATTACATCATGCTTATATGAATCAATTGATAAAAATTTATTTTTAAAATTAAATCCTGATAATAACTTCAATCTTTCGATTTCATTTTTAGAGCTTATAGGTTCTGATCCAGGCCTTGATGATTCCGCTCCAATATCAATTATGTGTGCTTTTTTAATTAAATTATATCTATTTTTTGTGAATTTTATTGAATTTGATTTGTTACCATCGTAAAAAGAGTCAGGAGTTATATTTAAAATACCCATAACCTGAATATCATCAAAATTAATATCAGCTAAATTATTATTTATCTCTTCTTCTTATTCTTTTATCAATAGTTTTTGAAGATTTTTTATCAGGTAATCCATTTATTACAACATCTTCAAACTCGGACCTATCAATGGTTTCGTTTAATAGCAATAAATTCGATATATCATGTAAGCTTTTAATATACTTTTTTAAAATATTAGTAGCATTAATTTCTGCTTTTTTAACTAAAGAAGTAATTTCATCATCAATAATAATTGATTTTTTTTCACTGTAATCTCTAGACTTTGAAATTTCCTTACCTAAGAAAACTTCTTCATCCTTTTTACCAAAAGTTAATGGACCAATTTTATCACTCATTCCCCATTCGCAAACCATTTTTTTTGCTATATCAGTTGCTACTGATATATCATTTCCTGCACCTGTCGTCATATTATTAAAAATAATTTTTTCTGCACATCTTCCACCCATTAGTATATCTAGCCTTCCAAGTAAATAATCCTTTGAATAATTAAATCTTTCGATCTCAGGTATTTGAGCCGTTAAACCAAGTGCTCTACCTCTTGGAATAATAGTTATTTTATGTACAGGATCAGCATTTTTAGTATAATATGCAACTAGCGCATGACCTGCTTCATGATATGCAGTTATTTTTTTGTCTTCATCAGTTAACACAAGACTTTTTCTTTCAAGACCCATCATTACTTTATCTTTGGCCTCTTCAAAATCTTTCATAGATACTATTGTTTTATTTTTCCTAGCGGCTAAAAGTGCTGATTCATTAACCAAATTTTCTAAATCAGCTCCAACTAAACCAGGAGTTCCTTTCGCTATTGTACTTAATTTAACATTTGATGCTAATGGAATTTTTTTAGTATGAATTTTTAAAATTTGTTCTCTTCCATTTACATCGGGAGTATCAACTACTATTTGACGGTCAAATCTACCCGGTCTCAAAAGAGCTTTATCTAAAACATCTGGTCTATTTGTTGCAGCAATCAAAATAACATTAGTCTTTGTATCAAATCCATCCATTTCAACTAAAATTTGATTTAATGTTTGCTCTCTTTCATCGTGACCACCACCTAATCCGGCTCCTCTATGTCTACCAACAGCATCAATCTCATCAATAAATATTATACTAGGTGAATTTTTTTTAGCCTCATTGAATAAATCACGCACTCTACTTGCACCTACGCCAACAAACATCTCTACAAATTCTGCACCACTAATAGTAAAAAAAGGTACTTTTGCTTCACCTGATACAGCTTTTGCTAATAAAGTTTTTCCTGTGCCCGGGGGACCTAAAAGTAATGCACCTCTAGGAATTTTAGCACCAATCTTATGATATTTTTTTGGTTTTTTCAAGAAATGCACAATTTCCTGTAATTCAGTCTTAGCTTCTTCACATCCAGCTACATCTTTAAACGTTATTCTTGTACCATCAGGGTTAATCACCTTAGCTTTGCTTTTGGCAAAAGAAAATATATTATTTTGACCTGCAACTCCACCACCTTGCATTCTTCGCATTATCAAAAACCAAAAAACAATAATTAAAATCCATGGAGAAAATTGAAACAGGTAATCAAAAAAAGTTAATGTTTTTTGCTTAATTTTAACTTCAATTCCAATATTGATCAATTCATTAACCAATTCATTTGTCAATTCTGGAAGTACTACAGTGAATTTATCAAACTCATTATTTTGCACTAATGAAATACAATTAGGTTCGCATTCAC
>CESQ01226158.1_pt1 | contig 11075 bp, 14 predicted proteins | sample 361401 | NCBI WGS metagenome assembly CESQ01 (sample SAMEA2622119, study PRJEB7988) | marine metagenome | isolation source: saline water (ENVO:00002010), including | reverse complement strand
TGAGCACCAATTTTAACATCATATTCAATAGCTAGTTCAATGGTTTTTCTTATAGTATTTGGATCTCCACCATGAAAACCACAAGCAATATTACTTGATGTGATAAATGGCATTATTTTAGAGTCGTTTCCTATTTTTTTATCATAATAGGATTCTCCCATATCACAGTTTATATCTATTTTTTTTTTCATAATAATATCAAACTCCTATAACTTATTAACAATGATATAATAATAATAATAATACCGAATAAATTGTATCTAGCAGAATTAGTAAATTCACCCATTATTTTTTTCTTATTTATTGACCAAAGTAGAAATCCAGCAATTAATGGTAAAAATAATCCATTTATGAATTGAGCGAATTTTATTATAACAATAGGTTTATAACTTAAGGAAGAGAATAACACACCAATAATTATTACAATATATGAAACTTTTTTAAATGATGGATCTTCCCATTTAGGCTTATAGTTAAATATTCCAGAAAGTGCATAAGAAGTAGCAATTGGTGCAGTTATAGATGAAGTAATTCCCGCGCAAAAGAGTCCAATAGATATAAAGTATTTTGAGAAATTGCCAAGGATAGGAGATAGCTGACTTCCTAAATCAACAGCATTTTTTATTTCAGTCGGATTAAATAAAGTATGGACTGATGCAGATGTAATTATTATTGATAAGGAAATTATACCACCAAAAACTATTGAAATAATTGTATCAAATATTGAATTTTTATAATCATCTTTATTTTTCCATTTATTTTTTGAAACATAGGAATGAAGAAATAAATTATAAGGAACAACAGTTGTTCCAATTAGTCCAATAACATAAATAAAATTATTATCATCAACTGAAGGGACTAATCCATTTAATAAATCAGAAACTTTTGGTTTTGAAATTATAGCAAGAAAAATAAATGTAAGGCTCATTATTGAAACAAGGATAACTAAAAACTTTTCAAATACTTTGTAAGAGCCATTTCCAACAATTAATATAAGTATGAACCCTATAAAAATTGGATTTAAGTTAATTTTATGATTAAATATGTTAAGACTTGAACTTCCAATAAATGTTTCGAGCCCCATAGAAGTTCCGCTAATATTCCCAGATTCATACGCAGTATTCCCAATAAATAGAGATAAGAATATAAATGATACCGCTATTTTTCTAATAAAATTATTATCAATATCAGTTATGATTTCACTAAGGCCTTTTCTAGATATAACTCCTAATCTTGAACTAATTTCTTGAAGATAACACGTAGCAACAATTGAAAATACAATACACCAAATTAGAGAGTAACCAAATTCAATTCCTGATAAAATACATAAAGTAACTGTTCCTGGCCCAATAAATGCTGATGTTACAATTATTCCAGGTCCTATGTTTTTAAAAGCTTTTAACACATTTATTATTTTGTTAAAATATCTGAAGCATCAGAATCTAGATACCAGGATAAGTTGCCAGATCTTGGATTTATATAAGTTGCCGGATAAGAATTGAAGTTTCCTTTTTTATTAATGATTTCATCAACTACGTATTTTTTTCCTGATCCAGGAACATAAAATATAACTTCATTAGCATTATTAATTATTTTTTCTGATAAACTAATCCTTTTTTGACCTGAAGTGGGATGAGTTGCAATTATACATTCTTCTTTATTTCTAAATTTTAAAAATTCATGAGGGAATAAAGATGCTGTATGACCATCATCCCCTAATCCGAGAATAATTAAATCAAATTTTGGAATATTGTTTTCTAGTTTTAATTTTTTTTTTAAAATTTTATTATAATCAATCAATTCATTTTCTGGATTATTTTCACCTTTAATTCTAAATATATTTTCTGGTTTAAAAATATTGTTTTTAAAAAGGTTTTCTTTAGTCATTTTATAATTACTTTCTTCAGAATCAGGAGAAACACATCTTTCATCTACCCAAAAAAACTTAGTCTCAAGGTTTATGTTTTTACTTAGTTTTTTAGAAAGTGTTTTAAATAATATTTTTGGACTAGTTCCTCCTGAAATAGCTATAGAGCTATTTATATAATTTTCAATAATATAATCAGATAGTTTATCTGATAATTCTTCTTTTGTTTTATAAATATTAATATTCATATTACAATTCACATATTTCACCATCATTTACAAGATTTTTACAAGGGTATCTCCAAGTATTTTCATTTCTAAATAAATCGTCACATTTTTTTGGTCCCCAAGTACCAGCTTTGTAACCATAAAGTTTTACTTTATTATTATTTATTTCATTTATAATGGGGTCAACAATTTTCCAAGCTTTTTCTACAAAATCACTTCTTGAAAATAGCATAGTATTTCCTTTAAAAACATCCAGAATTAATGTTTCATAAGCGTCGTCAATTATATCTTCACCAAGATTTTTATAATGAAACTCAAGATTTTTATTTATAATTGATTTTTCTCCAGGGTTTTTAAGATTAAACTTAACCAACATTCCTTCATCTGGTTGTAGTCTAAAAATTAACATGTTGGTCTCATTATTAGGACTAAAAACATTAATATTCTTTTTAAAATTAACAACTATTTCTGTGACTTTAGTTGGTAATCTTTTTCCTGTCCTTATAAAGAAAGGAACATCTTTCCATCTTTTATTATCAATAAAAAGTTTACATGCAAAAAATGTCTCAGTTTTAGAGGTTTTGTCTACTCCTTTATTGTCTGTATAATTAATAAATTTTTTCAATTTTGTTTTTGATGCTGTGTATTGACCTCTGATTATATCTTCTTGAAAATTGAGTTTTCTAATTTTCTTTAAAACATTAATTTTTTCATTTCTAATACTTTCAGGAGAATTTTTATTAGGCTCCTCCATTGCCACAAGACAAAGTAACTCAAGAAGATGATTTTGAAACATATCTTTTATTGCACCAGTACCATCATAATATTCACCTCGACCTTCTATTCCAATACTTTCAGCTGCTGTAATCTCTACATAACTTATGTGATCTTTACTCCAAAGAGCACTGAAAATAAAATTTGTAAACCTTGAAACTAAAATATTTTGAACTGTTTCTTTGCCAAGATAATGGTCAATTCTAAATATTTGTTTTTCTTTAAATCCTTTTATTAAAATTTTATTAAGATTTTTTGAAGATTTTAAATCTCTTCCAAAAGGTTTCTCAATGATTATCCTTCTGTAACCTGAGTTTTCTATGTTTAATTTTTTTTTGATAAGAGATTTAACTACTGGTTCATATGCACTAGGGGGTGTTGAAAGATAATAAATTACATTAGTGGTTGAATATATTTTTTTGAATTTTTCAATATTATAGCTCAATAAATCATAGTCACTTTCCACATAAGGGTCTAACTTTATGTAATTAGCATTATCAATTAAATTAGTAGAAAGCTTATCAAACACACTTTTAGTCACTTTTTTTCTACCACAACCTAAAACATGAAAGTTTTTTGGGATTTTATTCGATTTTCTAATTTCATTTAATGCTGGAAATATTTTTCTACTTGCTAAGTCTCCTGTTGCCCCAAAAATTACCAAAATGTTTCCAGTTGTATTTTTCACTATAATTATTATTAATATAAGTTATTAAAAAAGAAAATAAAATGTAATTTAAATATTGAGAAAAATATATTACATATTTGCAAAAAAAATATCTTAATTGAAAAATAAAAAATTCGACTTTGGTTTAGTTGGTTTAGGAGTGATGGGTAGAAATTTTATTCTTAATGTAGCTGAAAATGGATTTTCATGTATTGGGTTGTCTTCTAGTATAGAATCAATCAAAATTTTAAGAAAAGAAGGTAAAGATTTTATTGTTGATGGCACTCAATCAGAAAAAGTATTTTTAAACTCTTTGTCTAGACCAAGAAAAGTTATGCTTTTGGTTCCCGCTGGTGAACCAGTTGATTCAACAATTAAAAAATTTCTACCATATTTAGATAAAGACGATATAATAATAGATGGAGGAAATTCTCATTATAATGATACTGAAAGAAGGTATAGATATTTAAAAGAAAAAAATATAAAATTTATTGGAGCTGGTGTGTCTGGAGGTTCAAAAGGTGCAAGATTTGGTTCTAGTATAATGCCAGGTGGAGATAAAGATTCTTATGAGATTATTAAACCTATATTTGAAAGTGTATCTGCAAAAGTTAAAGGAGAGCCTTGTGTTACATATTTAGGAAATACTTCTTCAGGACATTATGTAAAGATGATTCATAATGGAATTGAATATGGAATTATGCAATTAATATCAGAGTCTTATCATATATTAAAAAATGGGCTAAATAAAGAAAATATTGAAATTCACAATACCTTCAAAAAATGGAATGATGGTATGTTGAATTCATATCTTGTTGAAATCACTAGAGATGTTTTTAAAGTAAAAGACGAAAAATCTGACAATTATCTAATTGATTTAATTTTAGATAAAGCAAAACAAAAAGGAACAGGGAAATGGACTTCTCAAAGTGCTATGGATTTTGGTGTAAGTATTCCAACTATTGATTCTTCTGTGTCTATGAGAATAATTTCTTCTTTTAAAGAGACTAGGGTTAAGGCTCAGAAATTATATAGTAAAAAAATTATTTCTTCAACTTCATCAATAAAATCTGATGATATCGAAAAAGCTTTAATTTTTAGTTTTGTTATAACTTTTGCTCAGGGTTTATCACAACTAAAGGTAGTATCGGAAGAAAAATTATATAATCTTAATTTTGAAAAAATTTGTAAAATTTGGAGGGGTGGGTGCATAATAAGAGCACAATTACTTGAAGACTTTATGCAAGCCTACAGGAAAAACTCATCTCTTGATAATCTAATTTTTGATGAAAACATTTCTGAAATTATTAATAAAACAGTTTTGTCAATGAGAAAGGTTTCTATTTATTGTATTGAAAACAATATACCATCACATGCACTTCTTTCATCTTTAAGTTACTTTGATTCTATAAAATCTTCTATGTTACCAATGAATCTTATTCAGGCTCAAAGAGATTATTTTGGTGAGCATACATATGAGAGAATTGATAAAGAGGGGTTGTTTCATACAGACTGGGAAAAGAAGTAATAGTTATTAAATTTGATTATGAAAAACCACTTGAATCATTATATTTTTTTTTCTATCAAAATCAGCTATCAATCTCATTCTTATAGTCTTTTTTTTCGAATTTCTTATGACTTTATATTCAGTGGTTACTCTAATTTTTGAATTGGACTGTTCTTTATATTTTGTATCTAGTATTTTAACTGAATCACCATCTTTTAACAATGATTCTATATAATTTTTAGAAAGAAAATGTGAAAAATCAATTTCAGAAAATTCTTTTACTTTATTATTATCTATTTGAGGATTAGTTGAATTTAGCTTAATGTTTATATTATTAGAGTTTTTACTTATAATTTCATTTTTTTCTTCTCTGTTAGAATATTCACTTTCATTTTTAAGCTGAGAGCAAGCAATAAAAAAAAGAAATAGTATTAATTTTTTCATTTGATTTTTAGTTTTTCTATTAACCAATAAAATAAGAAAGTTATAAGAATAGCTCCAACTCCCATTGATATTTTTAACCAAAAAATATAATTTGAAAAGGATTCCTCAGATGTGAAGTCTTCCATTATTTTAATTTTTTTAATTGTAAGTACAAAAAAATTGCAATAAGACCAAAACCGATAATATGCAATGTATTCAACTCCATATTTATTTGATTATTGATTCGAAAAGTAAATATTATTTTTCATATTTGTTTTTTTAATAAGCCATATGGAATATATATATATTATTGTTCGTCCTTTAATAGTTTTTATATTAGTATATTTTGCAGTTAAAGAAAGTCTTAAGGATAAATTTATAATTGAAGTTAAAAACGATAAAAAAAGGTTTCTACATCCAAATGTTATAATAGTTAAAGTTCTTAAATCAGTAATAATAATATATTTTATTCTTAATATAATAATTGTAGAGTTTTTTTAAAATCTTATAATATTTTAAATACCCATTATTAAGTTAAAATTATTTATCTAAATCAATAATCATCATTTCAAGCATTTTAGTATTAGATCTTAGTATCATATCTTGAGTTTTTCTAATATAGTTAATCTCAACTAAGATATAGATCATAAATCCAATCAAAGAAATGAAAAATAGTTTATCTCTATTCATCTTATATAAAATTTAATTAAAAGAAATTTCTTATAATTTAACGATTATTATATATGATTAGTTAATGTTTTATTCGGTTTTTTTTGAATGAGGTGGTAATTTTTCATCAATTAATTCTCCATTAGAGTAAGTTCTTTCATAAGCTAAATAACCATTGTCAAACCATCTTTTAAATTGTCCATCTAAAATACCATTTACAAAATTAGCTTCCATATTTCTTTTTCCATCTATATACCAATGATTCCATAAACCATGTTCTTTCCCATTTTTATTAGTTCCTTCATACATCATTTGTCCATTATCATACCATCCTCTAGAAAAACCATCAGATAACCCATCTTTAAAAGATCTTTCAGATTGCATTTTTCCATTATTCCACACTTTAAACGAAATTCCAGTAAATAATTCATTGTTAAAGTAAACAACTTCATCTTTTGTAATTAATTGATCATCTTGAACTCTAATTAGATCTTTTTTTACTTTTTCAGAGCAAGAAAATAAAATAAATAAAAAATATAAATTATTTAATCTCATTGTTTTAAAATGGTTTTATTCATAAAATCTTTAGCAAATTTAAATGATAATTTTCTAGAAGAGGGGTTACCACCTATATTAACACCTCGAGACACACAAAAAACTAAGCCTAATTTTTGAAGAAATGGATTTGACATTGGTATATTTATATAATTCATTAATATTTGGCCATTTTTAGTTAATTTAAATTGACATTTTGTAAAATTATAAGCATTCTCATTAACAACTACAGGTGAATCTCTATCAAAACCATGATGAGAGTCTTTGTAAACAGTAATATCAATATTTGTTTCTCTTTTTAATATTCTCACAAGATCAATACATGGTTGGGATGGTGTCCAATTATCAAGCTCACCAATTAATATATGTATCGGAGATTTTGAAAAACTTTTATCTTCAGGATTAATAAAACAAGCTGGATAAAATGCTAAATGAGATGCAAAAGATAAATTTTTGGTTATAGCATTTTTTAATGGTAGCCAAGCAGAAAAAAGAGTTACTCCGCCTCCTAAACTCCAACCGGTAATTGAAACATTGTTTTTATCTATATTTGGATGATTAGATAGAACTTCTAATGCTCTATATGCATCAAGAACCATTGCTGCAGTAGTTACTTCTGTTTGAGAGCCTACAGTTGTTGTAATATTTCTACTTTTAAAGCTATTCAATTCAAATGTTGCAATACCCATATTTTGATACATTTTTAAATATTCATAATGATGGTCTTTCCATCCCAGGCTACCAGCAACTCCAATAACCAAGGGGTATTTTTTTAAAGAATCAGTTTCATTTACAGGTATAGTTAAAATGCCATTTACTTCTTGCTCTTCTTGATTTTTAAGGTTAGTGATAACGTCATAAAAAGAAAATGGATTTGCACTTTTGAAAGTTATTTTTTGAGAATAAAGGACATAAGCAAAAAAATTAAGTAAAAATATTAAATAGATCTTTTTCATTACCTATTTCAATTTATATAAATTTTTTTAATCTAGATATTTGGATAAAGAAAATCGTTATATGGAAATCTTTTTATATGAATTTTTTTTATTTCATTGTAGATAACATTTTTAAATTCATCAAGATTCAATTTATTCTTTGCAGAAATGAAAATTGTTATATTTTCAATTTTAGATATCCATGTTTTTTTCATTTTTTTTATATGTTTTTCTGAATCATAAATTTTACTTTTAGGGATTAAACGATCTATCTTATTAAATATCAATATTGTTGGTTTATTAATTACATTAATTTCTTTTAGCGTTTTATTAACAGACTCCATATGATCTTTAAAATTATTATGAGATATATCAACTACATGAAGAAGTAAATCTGCTTCTCTTACTTCATCTAATGTACTTTTAAAAGATTCAATAAGTTGAGTAGGTAGTTTTCTAATAAAACCTACAGTATCTCCTAATAAAAATGGTAGGTTATTAACTACAACTTTCCTTATTGTTGTATCTACTGTTGCAAATAATTTATTTTCTGCAAAAACATTAGATTTTGAAATAGTGTTCATAATAGTTGATTTTCCAACATTTGTATAACCAATTAAGGCTGCTCTTACTAATTTTCCTCTATTTCCTCTTTGATTTGACATTTGTTTATCTATTTTTTTAATCTTTTCTTTTAATAATGAAATTTTATCCCTAACAATTCTTCTATCTGTCTCAATTTCTGTTTCTCCTGGACCTCTCATTCCAATTCCTCCCTTTTGTCTTTCTAGATGAGTCCACATTCCTCTAAGTCTTGGTAATAAATATTGACACTGAGCAAGTTCAACTTGGGTTCTTGCATAACTTGATTTAGCTCTTTGAGCAAAAATATCAAGAATTAGATTTGTTCTATCTAGAACTTTAATTTTTAAAATTTTACTAATATTATTTTCTTGAGCAGGAGATAATTCATCATCAAAAATTATTGTTTCAATAAAGTTTGATTTTATAAATGAATTGATTTCGTTAATTTTTCCCTTTCCGATTAATGTTTTTGGATTAGGACTATCAATTTTTTGAAAAAATCTTTCTTTAACTATGCTCCCTGCTGTAAGTGCTAAGAACTCAAGTTCATCTAAAAATTCATTTGATTTTATCTTATTCTGATCCTTATTGATTATTCCTACTAATACAGTTTTTTCAAGATTGTTACCCATATTTAGTTAGGAGAAAGGTTATGAAACTAAATTTACTACTTGTATTGTGACCAAATTTTATTGATACCATTGAACTCTATAGATAATACATCATATTTGGCTGGTGTATTTTTTGTTTCCATTCCAGGAACATTAGAGCCAGCAGGCATTCCAGGAACAGCTAAACCTCTTATTTTTGGTCTCAATGAAAGCATTTTTTTAACATCTTTTGCAGGAACGTGACCCTCAACAAAATATCCATCAATTATACCAGTGTGACAAGAAGAAATTTGTGGTGATATTTTATTAATCATTTTAATTGAATCGACATTATTTAGCTTTACTGTTTCTACGGAAAATCCGTTTTCCTCCATATGTTTAACCCAATATGTACAACATCCACAAGTTGGAGACATATATACAACAAGCTTGTTATTAGAAAAAAGATTAAATGATAATAATAATAGAGTGAAAATAAGTCTATACATTTAAAATGATTATTCTGTTTTGATTAATATAACACCCCATGTTCCTTCTTCTCCATATATTGTAGCAGCTTGGGACCCTTTTAAAAGTCTCATACTTTTAATATTTGCTGGATTAACTAATCCTGAAAGTTGACTATAAGTTCCAATTCTATTACCATCTAAATAAAAAGTAACTTCCATCTGAAACTTTACACTTTGTGTTCCTTTAATATAAATTTCAGCACTGTCTTCATTATAAGAACCAAAAGAACCAGATGAACCAATATCAATTCCAGGTAAATTTCTCACTTGACATAATAAACAATTAGAAAAAGTCTCTCTCTGAGAATCTTTATCCATCGATAATTGATTTTTTGTTTTCACAGTAAATATTGTATCATCACGAGTAAATGTATTAGATAAACTGTTTTTTTGAACGTTGCAGCTAATAAAAATGAGAAAAATAATTGCTGTAGTTATATAATATTTGGTTCTATACATACTTTTAATATTATTTATTTTCAATAACGAAATTAAAAAAAGAATGTTTTAAAAAAAAAGGGACGAATAACTATTCACCCCTTTTAGTAAAACAATTATAAAAATTATTTCTTTTGAGCTTGATAGTCATAATATCCATCAACGGGGTACATAACATGAGCGTAAGGTGTACCATCAAACATAACATATGGTGCGCCAGAATTAAAATCTGTTGTCATACCTTCTAACGATGCGGGATCTTTAGGCATTCTCATTAAATGTGGTCCCGATTCAATCCAATGACCTGGAGCTGCATCTTCTTCATTCATAACCATAGGCGTAGTATTATCTTCACCCATATCACCATGTAACATCCATGCATATCCATCTTTATCCATTACTGGTATTTCTCCAGCAAAATAAGCTCCAATCCATTTAAATACTTCTGCATCTCCACATAATGCCATGGCTTCATGAGCATCTTTCCATCCATTTTCAGGATCGGACATGCCTCTTGGATTTGCTGGCAAACAAGTCCATCCATTAGTTCCTTGTCTTAATAGTTTTCCTCCCATGTCAGGTGGTCCATCGTATACTGTAGCTTCTTCTGCTATGTAAGCAGGAGCAGCAGTAGAATATGCCCAAACTTGCCACTCAACTGAAGTGTGTGGAGCATCAGGTTCAGGTAAATTTGTCATAACCATATCGTTTGACATAGTATCAGTTGAACTTGTTTCATTATTATTCGCATTATTACAGCTCATTATGAATAAAAATGAGAACAAATAAATTAATATATTTTTCATTTTGATAGTTTTAGTTAGTAAACATTATATATTAAAATTAACAAACTATTTTGCTAAAAAAATAATTATGTAATAAAAAATTACTATTGAAATTAATATGCAAATAAATGTTGCAATCTGGGTAAATAAACTATGACCTCGATCTGAACTATCTTTTGATACAATAGATAGGATATATAAACTAAAAAAAATAAGAAAAACACCAATTACTGATAACATTCAAATTACAAAATTTTATTCCTAAAATAGGGCATAAGCTATTTGCCATTTTGAATTGGTTTTGTATCGGGCATTAATTTATTTAAAATGGTATAAACTGGACAAAATTTAGTTAATGGACTAGCAATTTGTAACAAGGCTACACCTACTGCAACATAAATCCAATCTACATTAAATTGTTGTGCAAGTGATATTGAACCTAGATATAATAATCCTACAATTCCATCGTGAACTCTAATTTTAATAATTTCCTTTTGCGAAGTCATAATTTATAATTTTTTTT
>CESQ01064983.1_pt1 | contig 11080 bp, 12 predicted proteins | sample 361401 | NCBI WGS metagenome assembly CESQ01 (sample SAMEA2622119, study PRJEB7988) | marine metagenome | isolation source: saline water (ENVO:00002010), including | reverse complement strand
CACCCATCTCCAGTAAAATATTTTCCATCAAATTGAGAAAAGTATGTGTCAATAAATCTCTGATGATCACCATATACAGTTCTCATTTGTCCTGGCCAAGATTGTGCTATACATAATCTTCCTCTACATGATCCCTTTAAAGTTTTTCCTTTTTCATCGACTATTACTGGTTTAATACCGTAAAACGGTTTAGTAGCTGAACCTGGTTTAAGATCAATTGCACCAGGTTGCGCTGATATTAATATTCCACCTGTTTCAGTTTGCCACCATGTATCAACGATAGGGCATCTAGAATCTCCAATAACTTTATAATACCACATCCAAGCTTCCGGATTAATTGGTTCACCTACTGTACCTAAAAGTTTTAAAGATTTTCTGCTTGTTTTTTTAACAGGATTTTCTCCTTCTTTCATTAGAGCTCTTAAGGCCGTTGGTGCCGTATAAAAAATATTTACTTTGTATTTATCTACAATTTGCCACCACCTTGAAGTATCAGGATAATTTGGTACTCCTTCAAACATAATAGTTGTAGCGCCATTTGAAAGAGGGCCATAAATAATATAACTATGCCCTGTTACCCAACCTATATCTGCTGAACACCAATAAATATCATTTTTTTTATAATCAAAAATATATTGATGGGTCATTGAAGCATAAACCATATACCCGCCTGTTGTATGTAAAACTCCTTTGGGTTTACCAGTTGATCCTGATGTGTAAAGGATAAATAAAGGATCCTCGGCATTCATCTCTTCAGGCTCGCATTTATCAGAAGACATTTTTATTATTTCATTATATGAAACATCTCTTCCTTCAACCCAATTAACTTCACCACCAGTCCTTTTCACAACAATACATTTTTTTACATTCGGACATTGGGTTAATGCTTCATCAGTTATTTTTTTAAGTGGTATAATTTTTCCACCTCTAACACCTTCATCCGCGGTAATTATATAATCAGATTGACAGTCATTAATTCTTCCAGCTATTGAATCAGGAGAAAAGCCACCAAATATTATTGAGTGGATTGCTCCGATCCGAGCACAAGCTAACATTACATATGCTAGCTCAGGTATCATAGTTAAATAAATAGTAACTCTATCACCTTTTTTTATTCCGAGTTCTTTCAAAGCGTTTGCAGCCTTACAAACATTTTTATGTAATTCTTTGTAGCTTATTTGTTTAGAGTCTTTTGGATCATCCCCAACCCATATAATTGCAGTCTTATTTTTTTTATCTTTTAAATGTCTATCTATACAATTTGATGAAGCATTAAGAGTTCCATCGTAGAACCACTTTATTTTCACATCAGATTTACTATATTTTACATCTTTTATTTTCGTATATGGTTTAATCCAATCAATTCGTTTTCCTTCTTTTTTCCAAAACCCTTCATTATCTTTAATTGAAGATTTATATTTTTTTTCATAAAAGTTTTTATCAGCATAGGCTTTTTTTGCCCATTTTTTGGTTACTTTAAAAATTAATTCGGAAGATTCTGTTTTTTTTATCTTTCGCTTTTTACTTTTGCTTCTTCTTATCTTATTTCTTCTTCTTTTTTTTATTTTTCTTATCTTTTTTCTTTTTTTATTTTTTCTTTTCTTTTTCTTTTTTTTGCTCATAATCTATCCTTGAGTTTAAACTTTACCCATCTTACATATTTTTTTCCAGTATTTTAAATCCACACTCATCACTGATAATCTGCTTTGTTTTACTAGGTAAAAATCTCTAAAAAGCTTATTTTTTTTAATCTCACTTAAACCAACTTGATTCTTTAAAGGATACAGAGCTTTAATTTTAATAGATACAAATTTACCTGAGCTGTCTGATTTATCTAAAAAAGCTTCTTTTATAACTTCAGCAACACCTACAATACTTTTTATTTTTCCAGTATGATAAAAAAAACATTTGTCCCCTTTTGTCATATTTTTTAAATTTTTTGCAGCTTGAAAATTTCTTACTCCATTCCACTCCGCACCTTCCGAACCTGCTTTAATTTGCATTTTCCATGACCAATCATCTGGTTCAGTTTTTAAAAGCCAATATTTCATTTAAATTTTTAAACCTGGACCTTTTAAAAAAGGTGCAAAACTATCCAAGGGCCATCTTGCTCTTGATGGAAATTCTAAATTATCGATTAAATTTATTTTATATCTTTCAATTCCAGCCCAAGCAATCATTGCTGCATTATCACTACATAGATTTACTGGAGGGAAAATAGATATAAATTTTTCTTTTTCCGATAATTTTGTTAAATTTTTTCTTATACTTAAATTAGCAGCTACACCACCAGCTATTACAAAAACATTTTGATTATTTTTTTTATTCTTTGAAAATTCTTTCATTGCTATTTTAGTTTTTTTGTAAAGTATTTCATTTATAGTTTTTTGAAAAGAAGCTGCTAAATGATATTTTTCTTTTTCATTTTTTAATTTTTTTGATACTCTTAGAACAGCAGTTTTTAAACCAGCAAAAGATAAATTGCAGCCCCATTTATTTATTATGGGCTTAGGTAATTTAAAATAATTTTCATTACCATTTTTTGCCCATTCTTCAATTTTAGGTCCACCAGGAAACTCTATTCCTAATAACTTTGCTGTTTTATCAAAAGCTTCGCCCAGAGCATCATCAATTGTAGTTCCCAATCTTTTATAACTATTAACGCCGTTAACTTCTAAAAATTGAGTATGACCTCCAGATATAAGTAGCAGCAAGTACGGAAATTTAATTTTTTTAATTATTTTTGGACTAAGAGCATGCCCTTCTAAATGATTTATAGCGACAAAAGGTTTATCCAAGGATCCTGCAATTGCTTTAGCGGCATTTAATCCAACTGTTAAACAAACTATTAATCCAGGACCAGCTGTAGCAGATATTCCATCTATATTTTTTAAATCTAATCCACTTTCCTTTATTGCTTTTTTTATTATAAATTCTATTTTTTCAACATGAGCTCTTGCTGCAATTTCTGGAACTACACCACCAAATTCTTTATGTTCTTCAATTTGACTTGAAACAATATTTGATAAAATTTCTCCAGTTCCATCAGACTTTTCCCGAACAATTGATGCTGCAGTTTCGTCGCAGCTTGTCTCTATACCTAAAAAAATAAGCTCTTTTCTCATGTTTGTCTATCTGTCTATAAATATAAAATAATAATATAACATATGTAATAATAATTAATAATGGCATATAAAAAAAAATTAATAATTGGGTCCCGCGGAAGTAGGCTTTCCTTAGCTTATTCAGCTCATGTAAAAAATTTATTATTAAAATCAAATTTACAACTTGATGAAAATTCAATCGAAATAAAAATAATTAAAACTTCAGGAGATATATTTCCAAATAAAAGAATATCTGATATTGGTGGAAAAGGAGTATTTTGTAAACAGATAGAAGAAGAATTATTGGATTCAAAAATAGATTTAGCTGTTCATTCACTCAAGGACTTACCTACACAAATGACCGAAGGATTATGCGTTAATGCGGTAGTAAAAAGAAATGACCCAAGAGATGCATTTTTAAGTAATTCAAGCAAATCTTTTAAAGATTTAAAACCACAAGCAAAAGTTGGGACTAGTTCTTTCAGAAGAAATGCTCAACTCAATTTATTGAGAAATGATCTTCAAATAGTTTCTATGAGAGGAAATATTGATACTAGAATTAAAAAATTAAAAAACAAAGAGTATGACGCTATAGTTTTATCTTTAGCAGGTATTCAAATGCTCGATCTAAACAATGAAGTTAAAGAAGTTTTTACTACAAAACAGATTTTACCAGCTTTAGGGCAAGGTGTAATAGCACTACAATGTAAAAAGGATGATAATAAAACTTTGAATATTTTAAAATTCGTAAATGATAAAAATACATTTCATTGTGTAGAAGCAGAACGTGCCTTGCTCGCAGCAATTGGTGGAGATTGCGATACTGCTATTGGGGGTTTAGCCGAATTATCAAACGATATAATATCTCTAAGAAGTGAACTTTTTTCTAATGATGGAAAGAAAAAATTTGAATTTCAAGATTCAGGAAACTGTAAAGAAGCTAAAGAAATAGGTTATAGGGTTGGGGAAGAGTTATTAAAGAGAGCTGGATCAAGTTTTACAGTTCAGGGAAGATAATTATGCATGTTGTAGTAACACGACCTAAAGAAGATTCAATTCACCTTATTGAAAATTTAATTAAATCAGGTCATATGGTTACTCATCTTCCAGTAATTAAAATTGAAAAACTAAAATCAAAAAATATAGATTTACTTAATTATCAAGCAGTAATTTTTACAAGCTCAAACGCAATAAAATTTATGAATATAGAAAAATTTAATTCAAAAATTAAATGTTTTTGTGTAGGTAGATCTACAGAGATAACAGCAAAAAAGAATGGGTTTGTAAACATCTACTCTTCAGAAGGAACAGTAGATTCTTTAATAGAGTTAATTATAAGAACTTTAGATAATAAATCCGAAAAATTACTTTATTTAAGTAGTGAATTTATTTCTAAGGATCTAGATCAAGATTTGTTAGCTTCAGGCTATCAAGTCGATAGAATTTCTAATTATACATCATTGCCAATAAATGAAATTGATAAAAAAACATTAAATTTTTTAGAAAAAAATCCACCAGATGCAATTTTTATTTATTCTTCGAGAAGTGCTAAAAATTTATTTAATCTAATAAATAAACATTCACTTTTAAACATAGTGACTCAATCAAATCTAATGTGTATAAGCGAGAAGGTATTAACAGTATTAAAGCAAATTAAATGGAAAAAAACATTGATTTTTAATCCGGGAGAAGAAGAATTTTTATTAAATAAAATTAGGTAAATATGAACATATTTGAAAATTTTTCAGTTTTGTTTATTGAAGTATGGGAAAAAGGTATTCTCGGTGTAGATATATTCCAAATTCTAATTGGTCTAGGAATTTTTTTAGTTTTTTTATTATTTAGGGGTTTTATTAGTAAAGTAATTATTAATCGTCTAAAAAAAATAGCAAAAAAAACAACAAATAAATTTGATGATACCTTTGTCCAAGCTATGGAAGGTCCAGCACGTTTTTTCCCTATCGTTATAGGTTTTTTTATTGCAAGCTATTATTTAGAATTTAGCAGTGAATCACGAGCGTTCATTGATAATATAAACAAATCTCTTATCACTATTTTAATTTTTTGGTTGTTACACCAATTTATTCAACCAGTCACCTATCTATTAGGTGGATTAGAGAAACTATTAACAAAAGAATTAATTGGTTGGATAGTAAAGGCTTTCAAAATACTTATAATTATTCTTGGTGCTGCTGCAGTTTTAGAATTGTGGGGAATAAAAATAGGGCCAATCATTGCAGGATTGGGATTATTTGGAGTTGCAGTTGCGTTAGGAGCACAAGATTTATTTAAGAATTTAATATCAGGAATTTTAGTATTAGTAGAAAAAAGATTTAAAGTTGGAGATTGGATTATAGTTGAAGATATTATAGAAGGAATTGTTGAACGAATAGGTTTTAGATCAACTGTAGTAAGAAAATTTGATAAATCAATCGCCATTATACCAAATTTTCAATTTGCGGAAAACGCTGTAATTAATATTAGCGAGACAACAAATTGGATAATTAGTTGGGTCATAACTTTACAATATAATACAACTGTTGAGCAGCTTAAAAAAATAAGAGACGAGATAGAAAAATATGTTACCTCACACAAAGATTTTAAAACTAGTTTAGGTCATGCCGTCAGAGTAGATAAATTTTCAGATAGTTCGATAGATATGTATATTAGATGTTTTACCGTCACAGATGATTGGGATGAGTGGCTAGCAGTTAAAGAAAGATTAGCAATAGAAATAAAACAAATTGTTGAAAAAAATAATGCTTCTTTTGCTTTTCCAAGCCAATCTATTTATGTGGAGAAAAAATGAAATCTATATTTATTTTATTAGACAGCATTATAACTATTTATTTATGGATAATAATTATTAATGCAATTTTAAGTTGGCTAGTAGCATTTAATATATTGAATACACAGAATAGATTTGTTTTTTCCGTACTTGATGCGACTTATAAAATGACAGATCCTGCTTTAAATAAAATAAGAAGTATAATACCCACATTTGGTTCAATAGATATATCACCTGTTATATTGATTTTACTTTTAATGTTTTTAAGAAATATAATTTTTGAAATTTTTGCGCCAGGTTTATTTTAAAAATGATTATTGATGGCAAAAAAGAAGCGGCAGCATTGAGAGAAGAGTTAAAAAAAGAGATAATTAAACTAAAATCTAAATATAATGCCACTCCAGGATTAACCGTAATTTTGGTAGGAGAGGATCCCGCGAGTAAAATTTATGTAAAAAATAAAGAAAAATTTGCTAAAGAAATTGGAATAAATTCTGAAGTGATCAAATATTCAAAAGATGTAAAAGAGAAGGATCTATTAGATAAAATTGCGGAATTAAATAGTAATAATAAAGTTTCAGGTATATTGGTTCAACTTCCCCTTCCAAAACATATTAATAAAAGAAAAGTTATAGAAACTATAGAACATAGTAAAGATGTTGACGGTTTTCATCCTATGAATGTAGGAAACTTATCTTCAGGTTATAATAGTAGTATTCCATGTACACCTCTTGGATGCAGTTTACTTTTAAAAAAAACTGAAAAAAATCTAAGTGGAAAACATGCAGTAGTAATTGGACGTTCTAATTTAAATGGAAAACCAATGACCCAATTACTATTAAAAGAAAATTGTACAGTCACTATTACACATTCAAAAACTAAAGATTTGAAAGCAGAATGCTTAAGAGCAGATATAATTATTGCTGCGGTTGGAATACCAAAGTTAGTAAAAGGCGATTGGGTAAAAAAAGGTGCTATAGTTATCGATGTTGGCATAAATAAAACAGATTCTGGTTTAGTAGGGGATGTTGATTTTGATGAAGTTTCAAAAATTGCTAAAGCAATTACCCCGGTTCCAGGCGGCGTTGGTCCTATGACCATTGCATGTTTGCTTAATAATACTGTTGAGTGTTTCAAAAAATCTCATTCTAAATAACTAGCAATGTTTAAAAAAAAACATTCCCAATTTTTATTTGTTTTAATCATGGGTTTTTTAATGAGTCTTTTAATGACTTTAATAATTACTTTTATCAACACAGGTATGGATAGTGATTACATCAACAGATTTTTGAAAGCATGGACAGTTAGCTTGCCTATCGCAATAGGCACAGCTTTGTTCGTAGGTCCTTTTGCAAAAAAATTTGTAGATAAGATTACTAAGTAATACTGTTTATTTTATTTAAAGTAGGAATATACTTAAAATCATGGGTTTAAAAAGAGACACAAAAGGAAATTTAGCCGAGGTAACTCCATTAAGAAGCCGTAAAGGAAGTATTTATAAAAAGGGATCAAATGAAACCTTTAAAATTAGTAGATCAAAATTTACTAGTTTTTTAGATTGTAAGAGATGTTTTTATTTAGATAGAGTTAAAGGATTAAAAGATCCAGGTATGCCTGGATGGTCGCTAAATATAGCAGTTGACGAGTTATTAAAAAAAGAATTTGATTTATTTAGAAATCAAAAAAAACCACATCCAATATTTAAAAAACATAATCTTAATTTTATACCTTTTCAGCATAAAAAAATGGATCATTGGAGAAATTCTTTAATTGGAGGAGTTTCTTACTTAGATCAAGATACAAACTTAGAAATACATGGTGGAGTAGATGATATTTGGTATGATTTAGATAAAGAAGAATTAGTTGTAGTAGATTACAAAGCTCAATCTAGCAAAGGCAAGGTTGAAACAAAAACATATTTAGAAAGTATTTATCATCAAGGATACAAGATACAGATGGACATATATGTTCATATTTTAAGAAAGATGGATTTTAAAGTCTCAGATACTTCTTACTTTTATGTATGTAATGGAGAAAAAGGCTATGATAATTTTGAAGGAAAACTAAATTTTACTACAACTTTAATTCCATATTTAACAGACACATCTTGGGTACAAGATAAAATTATTGAAATGAAAAAAACTTTGGAATTGGATGATATACCTGAAATTAATAAGAGTTGTGAAAAATGTATGTATTTAAACGCTGGAAAAGAACTTATATAGGTATTATTTTTAAATCTTTAATTTTCTAGAGTTTTTTTTAATAAAACTTTCTATATTATTTTTATTAAATGTTTTATTTTCTTCAAACGATACCTTTTGTAAAGAATATGCTTTACTTTTAGTTTGTCTTGAAATTATTGTAGTATTGCCTTTATATAATTTTAATTTAATTATTCCATTCACTTTATTTTTATTTTTGTCTACGATTTTTTGCAATTCGTATCTTGCTTTGGAAAACCAAAAACCATTGTAAATAAGTTCAGCATACTTAGGCATAATTTCATCTTTTCTATGCATTGTTTGTTTATCTAAGGTTACGGACTCCATTGCTCTATGTGCAATTATCAAAAGTGTTCCTCCCGGTGTTTCATAAACACCTCTAGATTTTATTCCAATAAAGCGATTTTCAACAAGATCAACTCTACCAATACCATTTTTTCCGGCAAGAATATTTAATTTTTCTAATAGATTACCAGGTGATAATTTTTTACCATTAACTGTAACAGGATCTCCATTTTTAAAACCTATAGTAACATAAGATACTTTATTAGGCGCTTTTTCAGGTGAACTCGTTCTTTGAAAAATAAATTCTGGGGCAGAATTTCTTGGATTTTCTAAAACTTTACCTTCGGTGGATGTATGAAATAAATTATCATCAACAGAAAAAGGAGGAGCACCTTTTTTATCTTTTGGTATTGGAATTCTATTTTTTTTCGCATATTTAATTAAATCTGTTCTTGATTTTAATTTCCAAATTCGCCAGGGAGCAATAACCTTAATTTTTCGCCCAAAATAGTAATATCCAAGTTCAAATCTAACTTGATCATTTCCTTTACCGGTAGATCCATGTGATACAGCATAAGCATTAAATTTTTTTGCTATAGCAATCTGTCTTTTTGCAATTAAAGGTCTAGCTATTGATGTTCCCAGTAAATAAACACCTTCGTAAACCGCATGTCCTCTGATCATCGGATAAACATAATCTTTTACGAAAGTATTTTTTAAATCCTCTATAATTATATTTTTGACACCAAGTTTCTTTGCATTATTAATAATTTTTTTCTTATTAATTTTTTGTCCTATGTCAGCTGTATAGGATATGATTTCTGCATTATAATTTTTTTGTAGCCATTTAAGAATAATCGATGTATCCAACCCACCCGAATAGGCCAGAACAATCTTTCTATTTTTTTTCATTTTTAAAGCAGATCTATTAACTACAACTTTTTTTTGTGGTATTATAAGCTTTTGTAAATCCCATCATTGAGTAATGATCAGTTGTTTGTTCACCTTTATCACTATTGCCAATAATCATAAGTCTTGAAGCTTTTTTCATAGTGGTTATTAATTTTGATTCATCTTCATTATCAACTACCCAAGCAAAGTTACCTTTTGAAAATAAGTCATAAGATTTTTTTCCAGATTTTGCAGTAACAGGGCTTTTTAATTTAAACTCGTATCCGTTAGTAACACTAATTTCATTTTTAATTTTTTCAGCAGGTCTAAAACTTACAAATAATCTTGAAGGATCTCTTTTCAATTTTTTTGGCGCCCTTAAAACGGGTTTTGATTGTGCAAAGCAAATTTTATTTCCATCCTGAGTAAGTACAAAACTTTCCCAATCTTTAAACTTGCCAATAGATTTTAGTTCTTCAGCGCTGACAAAGTTAGACACGAATATTGCAATTAAAATTGAAAAAAATAGTTTATATAAATTGTTCATAAAAATATTTTTATACTAAAAAAAATTTATTTCAATACATACTAATTTAGTTATGGCGCGGGGTTTGGAATGTTTTTATGTATAGAATTGATTTCTTCAATAATTTCTTTATTAATTTTTATGTTTATAGAAGCCAAATTTTCTTTTAATTGCTTCATTGTAGTAGCTCCAATAATATTGCTGGTTACAAATGTTCTTGAATTAATGAATGCAAGTGACATTTGTGCAAGAGATAAGTTATACTTTTTTGCAATTTTATAATAATCCTCTATTGCTTTTATAGAATTATCAGATTTATAACGTGAAAAAAATTCACCAAAAAGTTTCATTCTTGATTTATCGGGTAAATTATTATTTCTGTATTTACCTGACAAAAATCCAAAAGCTAAAGGTGAATAAGCTAATAAACCACTTTTTTCTCTTATAGAAATTTCTGCTAAACCTACCTCATATGTACGGTTAAGTAAATTATAAGGATTTTGAACTGACATCATTTTTGGCAAATTAAAAGATTTTGAAATTTCTAAAAATTTTGATAGACCCCATGCCGTTTCATTCGATAATCCAATATAACGGATTTTACCCTGGTCAATAATTTTTTTTAGTATTTCTAAAATAGATTTAAAATCGTTCCATTTTTTTTCTTCTTTATGTTCGTAACCTAATTTGCCGAAATAATTCGTATTTCTTTCTGGCCAGTGTAACTGGAATAAGTCAATAAAATCTGTTTTTAAACGCTTGAGACTATCATTAACTGATTTTTCTATATTCTCTTTTGTATATTGAAGGCCTCCTCCTCTTATCCAAGATGGTCCAGGACCAGAAATTTTAGTTGCTAAAATAATTTTTTCTCTATTATTTTTCTGTTCAAACCAATTGCCGATAATTTCTTCAGTTTTACCATATGTTTTTTTATTTGGTGGAATAGCATATAATTCTGCTGTATCAAAAAAATTGATGCCATGATCTATAGCATAATCCATTTGTTCAAATGCCTCTTTTTGATTGTTTTGTTCACCCCAGGTCATAGTACCCAAACAAATAGCACTGACATCAAGCTCTGTATTTCCTAATTTTCTATAATCCATTGAATATTAAATATTTTTTAAGATTTTTATGATATCTTGAATAAATAGTAAAAGGCTATTATATAAGTAATATGGAATTCAACAAAGAGAACATACTAAACAAAGTAAAAGCTGCTCAACAAAGTACCGTTGAAATGGATGAAGGCTTAAGA
>CESQ01224421.1_pt1 | contig 11091 bp, 16 predicted proteins | sample 361401 | NCBI WGS metagenome assembly CESQ01 (sample SAMEA2622119, study PRJEB7988) | marine metagenome | isolation source: saline water (ENVO:00002010), including | reverse complement strand
AGCATTGAAACATTGCCTTTCAATGCCACATCTATTTGAGCCCGTCTTAATTGCTGTTTCGTTGAGTTGTAGCCTTTTTGTATTAGATCACGAAAGTTATATAAAAGTGTTTCTCTAGGTAATTCAAACCAATCTGCTATTTCTTGGTATGAACAGTACAAACAAGCCAATTTGTACACTTCATCCGGTGGAATAACTCGTTTATTATCACCACGACCCACAACGAGACCTTGTTTCTCCATTGTGCCCCACTTTTCATGCTTTCTTTTGTAGTCTGATTGTTTCTGCTCTATAGAATCCTTATTTTCATCCATAAGTGTCTCCTTTTTGTGTTATGGGTGTTGTACACCCCCATTTATAATTTGATTATAAATGTATTTCTTCTGACTTTACTCTAAATCTTTTGATTGAAGTAAATCCATCCGAAGTTGTTGCACTGATCTTAATGGTGTATGTAGTGCCTGCTGTTCCACCTGATAATGTCATAGTGACCTTTTTATTACCAGTGACTATACTTGATGAGTCTTTGGTAATACCTGTGTCCACTGTGATTGTGTGTGATGATAATGCATCACCACTTGCTAAAAAGTTAGTATAATCAATTGTATAATCCATTACTGATTGAGGATCTTTTCTTACAAATAGTCCTTGATTATCTCTTTCGAATCCTGTTGCTGATGTTGTCATAATAGTATTTATTCCTTTGTGTATATATCAAAATGCTTGACAATGGTTCTGCCTTGATTTGTAGTTGATATTGTTTTAATTGCATATGTACCCAATGCTGTTGGTGTCAGTACCAACATTTGTTGATGATTTAGTGTTGAAGTACCTGTAATATCAAATCTTACCGCCGCCAGTGTAAGTGTTATACCACTAGGTACAGTTGCCGTACAATCATTTAGTTTTTCATTGGCTTGTAGTTGTGCCTGTAAATCAATGGCAATAGTTGCTGTTGCATCTTTTGGTATTTCAATGTAATATCCTTGATTACCTAATCTCCAATCTGTGTGTGTGACTGCCATTATAGATCCTCCACATTGATTGTTCTAGTTTGTTGTGCAATTTCGTGTGTTCTCAATTTACTTGGTATCACATAAGTTCTTGTTTGTTGTGGTACAGTATGGTATCTCAATCGATTGCTTTGTGTACCCGGCATTGGTATTAGATATTCATGTGTTATTGTTGATACCGTGTGTATTCTTGTTGGTTGTGGTACATCAATGATCAATATCCCGGATATGTCGGCAAAATCTAATGCTATTGTTCCTGTTATAGTATAACCTGATAATTTTACACCACTTGAGATGTTTGGTATTGCAAATGATGGTGCCAATGTTTCTGGCAAACCTGCCCATCGACATACACCTGTCACTGTCATATTGGTATTGAATGCTGGTTCACTTGTTCCTGGTATTGCTAAATCTGCCACCACAGTCATTGCAAATGCACTTGATAATTCTACAGGTGATGTGTGTGCTACTGTGGTTGGTACATCTGCTACAGAGGCTACAACAGTTTGATCATCTGGATCACCAATATGTAAAAATCCACCCAATGTGGTCATTGTGACTACACCGGTAAAATCACTTAATTCACTATCATCAACACCATGGTTTAAATTACCTAAAGTTGATACTGTAAATGAGCTGTCAATTGGTATAGGACCAGATATAAATGCTGGATTGTATGCTAAATTAATGGCATATTTGACTGTGTCTGGTGATATACCTGCATAATCTAAACTATTTGGTTTTGTAATATCTGAGGGTAATGCTGTGGTTCCTGCACCACTAACATAACTGGCTCCTGTTGCACTAGGTTGCCATTTGATACCAAAGTTTTCTGTAATTGCTTGTGCTCTGGTAACACCTAAACTGTTATTGGCATCTTCAGCATACCAAGTCAATGGTTCATCTATAATATCGGTATATGGTTGATATTTGATGTATGTGTTGCCAACATCATCTATAAAATCACTACTTACTAAATTAAATGTTGAACTTGTACCGTGTGTTAATTGAATTGCATTGTTATCACGACCATCTGCTGTTGTATATGAATTTGATGTTTCTGTTGCAGTTCCGGCTGAATATGTACCACCATTATTTCTATAATCAATCAATCCATATTGTATTGCTGTACCATCAATTGTTGCACCACTGGGTATTAAACTTGAAAAACCCAAATCATCTGTGCTTTGAATAAATGTTTGATAACCTGCTGATGGATATGTTGCACTACTCCATGAATATCCTTGTGCTGTAATATTAGTTGATGAATTTACAGTAAAAGGATGGCCATTGTGTGTTCTACTTTGAAAGCCTGTGGTAAGTCTTGTTCTACCTGTGTAATTTACTCTCAATCTTATGTTGTATATTTTTATGTTTAAACTGTTGGCACCAGGATATGTGTCACCTGGATTTATCACACCAGTAAATACCACTTCGAGTGTTGGTAATGTACCTAATGTTAGTGTTGGAAAAGTAAATGTAGCAGTTTCTTGATCTGAACTACCTATTCTGTAATGATCACCTAGACTATAACTGTTAGAACCATTGTTTGTTGGTGTCGATTCAGTTTTACTACTATCATTAGGACCAGCATCTTGCCAATTGCATTTTATTTTACCAAAATGTAGTGCATCTTGTGTGCCATATGGTGAATATGTAGTATATCCACTCTGTGATGATTCTACAGTCACTTGTACTTCAATTGAATTTACAGTTGCCGCAGGATCTATATCTAATAGATCAAAATGACAAAATATTGTATTTGTTCCGTGTCCACTAGGTGAACTTGCTGTTCGAACTATTTCAACAAAGTCTTCTGTTTCTGAAACATATGGGGTATTGGTATAATCAGTGCCTAAATAATCTTCTACAGCATCATTGTATAGTCTTGCTGAAGTATCATTTATTGTGTCTTTGTTATAAGCATTGATTGGGGGTCTATAGTCAGTTTGAGTGACTCTAGTTGTATCGAATGTATGAACAGTTGTTCTACTTGGATTTACATTTATTGCTGTGCTTAATGTTGCTGAACCTAAAAGAGTTGCCATCTAGCATCTCCCTTACTCGTTCTCAATATACTTACGACCTGTAAGAGTTTCTAAGTCACGAATCAAATTAATCATATTAATTCTTGTCACTTGACCAGTTTTATGATTTATCGAATAATGTTCCCAATCACCGTCATTATTGTGTGGTGATATTTGTGTTTCAGTATCATCAGCATCTAAGGCAAAAACTCTTCCTGTTCCACTAACATTTTTAGTATATAAGAAACCGTGATCTGTCACTGCTGTTGGTTTTGATATTTCACCCATCTTAATAGAAGAACCAGTAAGATCTAATCTATCTGAAAATATTTTTAATGGTGTTGTTTTATCACCAGCATTGTTATTACCATTTGGCATTGTTTCGAACTTAATCGAACCACCTAGGTTTGATGATGTGTGATTACCATCAGCATTAAAATAAACAGCCGCCGAAGTTGTAAGATAGTTTGTGGCATCTGGATCATAACCAGAAGCATAAAAACCACCCAATGTATCACCATCGGCACAAGCCGCATCGCCCGTGTCTGATTTTGATCTTACAAACCATACATTACCAAAAATATTTTCATCTGAAAACTGTTTTAGTGCTACTGTGGCATAGTTTGAATGTGTGGTTGTAATTTGTAATCCACCATTGTATAATAAATCATGTGCCGCCGTATCTGTTGTTCCGATTGATACAGGATTATTGAAGTGTGCCACTCCACCGCCCCAACCAAAGTTTCCTTGTGGGCCATTGTTGCCTGTGGCACCATCTTGATTCATTTTTATTAGTATGTCAGCATTTGTTCCAGCACCTACTATGCTTGTACCTACAGTTGGTGATGTTAGTGTTTTGTTTGTTAATGTTTGTGATGTTGTTTTATCTACTGTTGTGCCTGTGTCAATGTTTAGTGTGACAGCACCTGTGGCACCTCCACCTGATAAACCTGTGCCTGCTGTGACTCCTGTTATGTCACCTGCTTCTGTGCTTGACCAACTTAAATTACCTGAACCATCTGTGATCAATACTTGGTTTGCTGTACCATCTGTTGTTGGCATTGTTAATGTGTAGTTTGATGCAATAGTTGCCGGGGCCTTGATGGCTAGATAGTTTGAATCATCATTGTCAAATAATCTCACAGCACCTGTTGCCGAACCACCGGATCCTTTTATTTGTAATTCACCTGTAAAGTCATCTGATGTGTTGTCTAGTTTACCGTTGTTTATTAATATTAGATTGGAATCCATTTCAGCATGAGTCAATGCTGACCCTTTGGCTGAAGTAGAACCTGGATCGGTTGCTGATGTTGTTGATCTTAGTTTTATGTTTGCCATAGTTCTACTACTCCAATGTTATGTCTAATGCACCTGCATTAATTGAAAATGTGTCACCTGTTGTCACTACCTTTGATACTGATAGTGCACCGTAAAATAGTAAATTACCTGAACTTGAAGCATCATATATACCAATATGTGATATTGTTCCCCAAGCATTACCTGCCGCCGCAAATGTAATTGCACCGTCGTTGTCTGCCGCATTGCCACTCACTGTAAAATCACCTGTTGTCACTCTAACATAGTTGGTACCAGTACATTCGTTTGAACCATCGTTGGCTTCTCCTGGTGACCCTGTATGTAAAGAAACAAACAAATTAGAAGGTGCTGTAAATGCCGCCCCGCCTTTGTTTGTGAATATGTGTAGCAATAGCTTGTTCTCTAAATAGTTTGAAGCATTGTTTGCCATTTTGTTTTCTCCTTATTATAATAAAGTCTTTATGATATCATTTGTATTTATGCTTGGGTTTGATCTTGAGTATGCGATGAATTGTGGTTTTTGATACTGAGTACTTGTGAGCCAATTCTGTTTGTGAAAGTGGGCTACTGAGTATCTCTGATATGTGTTTGGGTTGAAGTTTCTGTACATAACCCTGTCTACCAGCACGATGCATATCATCTACATTTTGTTGTTGTGTACCTATTTGCAAATGATGTGGATTAACACACATGGGTTGATGACATCGATGACGAATCACCTTGCCTTCTGGTATTGCACCATAATGTAGTTCATATGATAATCTATGAGCCATCCATCTGCGATTCCTCAGCCACAATCTACCATATCCACCTGAATGTCTAGGTCCTTGCCATATCCAACAATCTCGAATTGAATTTGGTGGTACTTTGATATGTGTGTAAAAACTCCAACAGTCGTGCATCCAAAGTGCATTTGGGTCCAAGCACTTTGAGACAAACTCATCATCTTGCATAGAAATATTTAATGGGTTTTAACCAGAGATTATCTGTTGTTATTTGTCAATTGGTTCTAGTAAGGCATATCTCTTTGAGATATGGTTAATACTTCGTATAACTTCTTCTCATCTCTTTTTGTTTTCTCATTTAGTTCGTGATGAAAGTATTATGGAAAGAGAGATACTTTACCCTTTGATCACACGACGGCTATATAAACAATATACCAAAAAAATATATTGCTTACATAACCGCCGCATCATATATGATCTTTACCAAATCACACACGACTTAATCAACCTTTGTGCAGACTGATGTATTGAAACTGCAACCCTAAAGGGTAGGTCCGGCTCTCATATGTGCATACACTGATTAAGAAGAGTATGCTATGTCAGGTTCATTAGCCGTCATATTACAACCTGAGTTTTTTGCTGGGTGGTCCCTAAGTGAGTTTATTTTATCTTGCCTATGTTTTATTTGTGTGCCTATGTTAGCCAATTTAAGTAAATGTTTTTGTTTAATGGGTCTTTTTTTATGATATACCTGTCCCCATATTGCACCCCAAATTGATTTTTCACTTCTTGAAAGGTGAATACCAAAACTGTCTTTGTACTTTAATAATAAAATAACATCATCAATATGTTTGTGTGATTCTAAATCTTTAAGTGTTATACCTCGAGATTTAGCCCAATATCCAATCATTTGATTGTGTGTTATAATTGTCATTCTTTATTATACAACACCATTTGAACTTCTGTCAAGTATAATCCAACCACCTCTTTCAAGATTTGATCTGGAATTTTTTGGAATCAGTCGCCATATACGGTGATCTGGATATTCTGAATTTTTTAATAGTCTATAACACCATATCAATTGATCACCCTGATCTTGTGCCTGCATTCTCAATATCTTTTTTTCTGATCTTAAGTTGAAACCTTGCATTATATTGTCTTTTAATGTTGTTGTTAGTACTATATATCAAAATGATCCAAAAAACACCTTAATATAGGGTTATTTTGAACAATTTTATAAATATATGTTGTATATGGCATAGATATACATCCTAGATCGACGACATAGTAGGGTAGAACACTATTATATTTGTATATGGCTATATAAATCTTTCCTTAAGTTTCTACCCTACTTTTTTCTTGTAATTTGATATAGAATTTGTTATTATACATATACAAACAATAACAAGGCGATTGTTATTGTATTATTAATCAACAATCCGAGGAGGATTTACAATGTTAAAAATTAATCAATATCAATTAGGTGAATACAGAGAATCATTACATGATCATGGACCAAGTCAATACTGTATTCCAGAAAAAATAACCAAATATCGACTAAACCAAACCACTGGGCAATATGTTGCTCAAAAACAATATCATGGTCGTTTAGAATGTGGTAATCAATTACATCATGCACTATACAACATAAAAAATTGGCAATCTATGTTAGGTGTAAAAAAAGATCCACATTATACCAAACAAATGTCATCACATCGCATCAAACAAGGACATGGACCTGCAGGTAATTATACTGCTGAACATATGGTAAATGATCCCGGCTTTTATCCAAAAGTAGGACAAACATGGCGAAAAAGATTTCACAGTTTAAACACTTGGGCTGATGGATCACCGGTGCCTAAATATCAAGAACCATATTGGTGTACACTTCATGCAATTGAAAAAAGTACTGATTGGATTCGTGAATATTTTGATTGGCTAAATGAAGAAGAAAGTTTAAAAACACTTTTATTACCAATTGTTGAACAATTGGATCCTAGCATTATTGAATTTGATGATGATGCTCAAAAAAATGTTATACAACGACAAGCCATATATGATACAGTATAGAACTTATTCAGATCGAACTAAAATCAAACTGGCCATAGCTGTTCTTGAAGATCGACTTTGGATTATTGATCCAGAACAAGAAGGCACTGATCAGCAAATACATGAGCATGATAAAATTGACAATGCAATATTGATTTTACGAGGTGTATTACCTCAAAAATGGATTGAGGATAATAGTATTTGGAAAAGTCCTAAGTTCTCTAGATATGTTGACTAATAAATTTGATAAACAACAAAAGTATGTTTGGATTTATAAACCGGTAGAGAAAACTGATTTAAACGATCACATTATTATTAAATTAATACAATGGAGAAATGGAAGTGGATATTCCTGCAAAAGATTCGGATGGAAGATATATTCACTTGACAAATAGTTTAAAATATCGTACAATGTAATTGAGTATCATTATATGGGTTCATTGGTGATTACTCCTATACTTGCAATATAGCCCTTAACAGGTACCCTTGTTAGGGGCTTTTTAATGACTAAATGCTCGTTAAATGGTGTCTTATTCCTATTTTAAGCACCATATAAAAGGGTTTATTTGGATTTTGTAGTAAGTGTGTGTATTTCTTCTTTGACCTTGGCAATATAATGCTCGTTGCATTTGATATACCAATCTAAATCATCTTTGGGTCTTACACGATCTGATTTATATCTTCTTTGTTTTATTTGAAGTTGTTCTAATTCGTTTTGTAAATAACCCAATCTATCTTCTGGGGTCATTTTTGTTTTATGTAAAGGGGCAACCATTATAGTCCTGCTAGTGAAGCCAATATATACAACATTGTAAATGTCAAAGCACCTATAAACAAGATTCTCATCATTACCACATACTCTTTACAAATGGAATAACAATTGAAACAATTAGTATGCTCAACACCCACCACATTCTTGTATCTAGTTTTTTTATAGTTTCTTCTATGTGTGTTAAATGATTTGTTTTGATAGTTGATATATCGTTTTTGATAACAGCAACATCAGTTTCTATTTTGTTTATTCTTTGACTATTTTCTTTTACTGTTGCCATAATTATTATTTTCTATAACCTCTTAATGTCCATGCAAAAAACTTTCGAAATGGCCAAAGTATCCAACATATAACACATGGATGTTTCCAACATTTGTTTGCCACTGTTCATCTCCTATAAAGCCGATATTGTAGCCAATGTATCACATCTTTTCCAATTTGATCCATCGTAAAATGCAATACAATCAGCACCTGCGGCACCATTGCTACAAAAAGCAACATCGCCTAAAGTTTTAGTTCCTAGTGCATTTAATTCTGCTACTGTTTTTGGATTCAAATTCAAAACATCTGACAAAGCCACTCTTGCTGTTGCTGATGTAATTGATAAATCACCTGTTGATGTACTAACTCCGGTAACATTTGTTGATATAACACCTGTTGTTTCAATCTTTGCCGCACCACCGGTTGTACCTAAACCATTAACTACATTTTGTAATTCATCGATGGCTTTTTTAAGTTCATCTCTTGCATCAGCTGGTGAATCTGTTGCTTCATTTAAATGTGTGTTTGTTATATTTCCTATAGTTCCCCAAGTCATTGTGTACTCCTGTATATGTATTTATTATATTACTCTTAATCTTGTGGCACAATTTGTTAAATTGCCCCTTGTAAGTGTTCCTGATCCTGATAATGATCCGTGTTGTGCAATGTTTGTAGCATTACCTTTGATATAAATTTTTGGTTGTGTTCCTGTTGGTCTAGACCCATCTTCTCCTAGATCTTTTATATGTCCAAAATTACCTGCATCCGTAAACTTTTGTCTATTTGCCGCAACACTAAAATCAATTTCTTCATCTGTCATCCAAATAGGTCCTATACATCCATTAAAAAAATCTCCACCATTATTATTATTTCCAATTACCGGATAACCAACAGATGGTATTGTATGTCCACTAGCACTTGCTGGATTTAAAGTTGGTGAAGTATCAGTATTGTTCATGTACATATGTTTTATTGCTGAACCAGTATTATTACCTATTTCTAAACATATCATTATACAAGTGAATAGTGAAGTGCCTGCACTAAAACTTGTTGAATGTAATCTATGATCTAATGATCCGGATGCTCCAATACCAAATACCAAAGTTCCATTAAAAGATCCGGTTGAATCAATTCTTAAAACAATTCCATCTGGATCACTTGTACCTTCAAACAATCCAAATATTCCTTGATTTGTTCCACTTATACTTGCGGCTGGTTTAATCCAAGTTACCAAAGATATAATAGTTCCGTCATCTGCAAAAGTACTTCGCCAGTCTTGTTCTAATTGAAAATCTGAACTACTACCATTATAACTTACAGCATCAATAAATTCATCTGCACCACCTTGCAAAAATACATAACCTTGTTGGGCCATTATGCATCATTCTCCGCATCAGTAGTGTAATGCATCTTGATACCAATTAATCTTGCATCAACTCCTAAATTGTCTGCACTAACATCTCTATAGACTTGAAAATATACAATATCTCCTACAGCCGGTGAACCACCTATTGTTATTGCTGATGTTGTTGGTGAAACATGAATATCATTTGCCGCAATCAAAGTATCGTCGGCTGTTTGTGCTGTACCAAATGCTGTTGCAATAGCATCGTCATTGGATATTGCTACACCTTGTAATCCCCAAACTACATTACCTGAACCACTTGCCGCAGTCCAATAAAATTCACAAGTAATAGTTCCTTCATTCCATGATTTAGGCATTGCAATTGAAAACTGTGCAAACTCATCTGATGATGTATCAAAATCTAATGCTCTTACTTCTGGTCTTCCTTCGGTAACTTCGACTGTTGTTATAGGTGCACATCCGCCATCTGCTGTTGGATACATAGCCATTGCCGGTATCCATATATCATGAACCCCTGCAGTAGTACTTGATGTATCTAGGTCTGCTGTTGTTTCAAACTTACCTGCTGATTGATCATATCTTAAAATATGATTGTCAGTTGGTTCTGCTTCTAATTGAAATACATCAACTATTTTATTTAGAGCCACTATTGCTTTTTGTAAATCTGCTCTAGCATCACTTATTTTATCTGTCGCACCATCTGTAGTTGTTGATGCTGGTTTATCACTACTTGCGACCCATCCACTGTATGCCATTATGCTTGTTCAATCCTTGTTGGTGTTGCTGTTAGTGTTCCTGGCAATCCTCTTGCAACAACATCTATAGTTGCATCTGTCGCCGCCGTATCAAATGTGTTGGCATCTAATACTCTAACTGTTTTGTTTGTTTTTGATACTATTTGTGGTACCAACTTTTTGTTAGCTTCTGAATGTGCTGTAAGTTGTATGTTAGTTGCAACCCCAATATCACTGAATGCTAAAACTCTTGCTTCAACTGTACCACCTAATCCACTTGTTGCAATATCATTTAATTCTTCTAAAATAGAATCTGTTCTTAATTCATAATAAAATTTGTTTAGTACAGGCACACCTCTTGTAGTTGCTGTTGCAAAGTTTTCTACATATACAGTAATCCTAACATATCTTGCTGTAAATGATGTATAGTTATGTGCCGCAGATGATTCTTCATCTGTCATACCTTCTTCATAATAATCTAGTACAGAATAAGTTGTTATTGCTGTGTCAATAGCATTGTCAGTGGTGTACTTGCCTAAGAATGTCGATGAACTTAGATCACTTGATGATGTATGATGTTCAATTACCACTCTTACTGTTCCTTCAGCATCATATTCAACATATGGTGTCACTGATTTACTTGAACCCAAATCAATAATTGCTGTTTGGTATCTCAATGGTGTTCCATTAGCACCTGTTTCAGCCGCCGTTGTTGTTAGTGTGTACTGACACCATTGTGTGTAATCAGCCCATGTTAAACTGCCCGTGTTCCAAGCAATATCACCTTTGTGTGTTATTGTTCTGTTGACTGTGTCTAGTGTTCCGTT
>CESQ01157990.1_pt1 | contig 11092 bp, 9 predicted proteins | sample 361401 | NCBI WGS metagenome assembly CESQ01 (sample SAMEA2622119, study PRJEB7988) | marine metagenome | isolation source: saline water (ENVO:00002010), including | reverse complement strand
CGCGTCAACGAGCGTACCTTCAAGTCGGGCGACAGCCTGGAAGGCGCTGACGTGATGGATCGTGAAATGGAATACCTCTACACCGACGGTGAGTTCTGGCATTTCATGGCGACCGACGGCTCCTTCGAGCAGTACGGTGCGGATGAGAAGGCCGTTGGCGACTGCATGAACTGGATGAAAGAGCAGGTGGTTTACACCGTGACTCTGTTCAACGGCGCGCCGATCGCTGTGACTCCGCCGAATTTTGTCGAGCTGGAAGTCGTCGAGACCGATCCGGGTGTGCGTGGCGATACCTCTGGCGGCGGCAACAAGCCGGCCAAGCTGGTTACCGGTGCCGTGGTCAAGGTGCCGCTGTTCATCAACACCGGCGACGTGCTGAAAGTTGATACCCGCTCCAGCGAGTACGTTGGTCGCGCATAACGACTCAGGTCGTTGAAGAAACCGGGGCCTGGCCCCGGTTTTTTGTGTCTGCAAATCGAGGTAAGCAACATGAGCCGAGCGTGGCAACCCAGCGCAACTATCGATGCCTTGCGCCAGCGCGCGCGCATCATCAACCAGATTCGCCAGTTTTTTGCCGGGCGCGGCGTGCTGGAGGTGGATACCCCGAGCCTGTCACACGCAGCCGTGAGTGATCCGTTCCTGCTCCCCTTTGCCACGGACTTTGTGCCCGAGGGCGGCGGTCAGGCCGCCACGCTGTACCTGCATACGTCACCGGAGTATCCGATGAAGCGCCTGCTGGCCGCCGGCAGCGGCCCGATCTGGCAGCTCTGCAAGGTGTTTCGTAACGGCGAGATTGGTCGCCGGCACAACCCCGAATTCAGCATGCTGGAATGGTATCGCCCCGGCTTTGATCATCATCAGTTGATGGATGAGGTCGATGCGCTGGTCTGTGCGGTACTTGAAAGCGCGCCGGCGCGCCGCATCACCTATGCCGACGCCTTTGCCGAGCATACCGGGCTGGATGTGCACGGCTGCTCTGATGCGGATCTGCAGAGGCTTGCAGCGGAGCGCTGCGGCTTTGCTGGCGAGCTGAGCCGCGACGGCTATCTCAATCTGCTGTTTGCTGAATGCGTTGAGCCGGCATTGCAGGCGCCCACCATGGTGTACGCCTTTCCGGCCTCGCAGGCGGCGCTGGCGCAGATCGTCGAGGGTGATGACCGGGTGCCGGCCGCCGCGCGCTTCGAGCTGTTTGTAAAGGGCATGGAGCTGGCGAACGGCTACTTTGAGCTGACCGACGCCGATGAGCAGTTGCGCCGATTCGAGGCCGATCAGGGGCAGCGTGAAGCCTTGTGCGTGCCTGCGTTGCCAATCGACTTGCCACTGGTCGACGCTCTGCGTGCTGGTTTGCCGTCGTGCGCCGGGGTGGCGCTGGGAGTTGATCGTTTGGTGATGCTGGCGCTGGGCGCCAGCACTATTGCCGAGGTGATTGCCTTTGATGCCGGGCGGGCCTGATCAGGCGCCGCCAAGCGTACCCATTTTTTGCCCCATGCTGACCTTATCGCCTGCTTTCAGGGTGTCGCTCCAGCGCGCTGCGTCCGGCCCGAAGAGCACGATGGCGGTGGAGCCCAGCTTGAAGCGGCCCATCTCTGCGCCCTTGTCCAGCTGGGGCGCCGCTTCGCCGTAACGGGTGCTGCGCAGCTGGCGGCTGGGCGGTGCGACCAGGCCGGCCCAGACGGTCTCGACTGAAGCAACGATCATGGCGCCAACCAGCACCAGCGCCATTGGGCCGGCTTCGGTATCAAACAGGCAGACCACGCGCTCGTTGCGGGCGAACAGCTCGGGTACGTTTTCTGCCGTTAACTGATTGACCGAGAACAGCTTGCCCGGCACGTAGATCATGTCTTTCAGCCTGCCGCCGAGCGGCATGTGTACGCGGTGGTAGTCGCGTGGCGACAGGTAGACGGTGGCAAACTCGCCGCCCTGAAAGACCTGGGCCTGCTGGGCATCGCCGCCCAGCAGCTCCTGTACGCTGAAGCTGTGGCCCTTGGCCTGAAAAATGCGGCCGTGCTCGATCTTGCCGAGCTGGCTGATGGCGCCGTCAGCGGGGCAGAGAATGGCGCCGGGGCTGTCGTCCAGCGGCCTGGCGTCGGGCTTCAGGGCGCGGGTGAAAAACTCGTTGAAGCTGGGGTAGGCCGTGGGGTTTTCTTCCAGCGCCTGGCTCATATCCACGTCGTAGCGTTTGACGAACCAGCTGATAAAGGGGTTCTTGACCCAGTTCCAGCGACAGTTGGCCAGCCAGCCCGCTGCGCGGGACAGCAGATGGTGCGGCAACAGGTACTGAAACAGGATAAACAGACGGTCTGACATGCGCTTTCCTCAGGATTCAACAGGAGTGTCGGGGTGGTTGCCCCACTCGGACCACGAGCCGGCGTAGGCTTTGACGCGCGGATAGCCGAGAATTTTGGCCGCCAGGTAGGTAAAGCCCGAACGGTGGTGGGTCTGGCAGTGGGTTACCACTTCCTTGTCTGGCACGATGCCCAGTTGCTGCAGCTGCTCGGCCAGATCGCTGCGCAGGCGCAGACCGCGTGTCGGGTCCATGCCCGCGGTCCATTCGAAGTTGATGGCGCCAGGGATGTGTCCGCCCTTGCTGGCCACCACCTTCTCGCCTCGGTATTCCTGCGGTGAGCGCGCGTCCCAGATGACCCGCTCGGGGTTGTTCAGGTCGGCCAGCAAGTCGCTCAGCGTGATTGTGTGATCGCGTTCGATCTCGAGTTGCGGCGCGCTGGATTCGGCCTGGTTGGGCGCTGTCTCCAGCGTCAGACCGTCAGCGATCCAGGCTTTGAGGCCGCCGTTAATGTAGCTGTATTGATGATGGCCGATGCAGTCGAGCATCCAGATAAAGCGCCCGGCCCAGCCGCCGCCCTCGTCGTCATAGACAATGTAGTGCAGATCATCGTGGTGCCCTAGCTCGGCAAAAATTGCCTGCAGCTCTGCCATACCCGGAAGTGGACCCGGACGCGGGGCAGGAGATGTGGTGCGCGACGGGGCGAGGTGGACAGCACCCGGAATATGCCCGGCCAGGTATTGGTCGCTGCTGCACAGGTCAACCAGGCGAGTTGTGCGAGCGTCAATCGGCAGCGTCAGGTCGCGTGGTTCGATCAGTAGCGGCAAGGTGGCTTGAGCCATGGGATGGGTCTCCTGGAGTTCCGGGCCGGAAAAGGGTGAATGCTAGAGCCAGTCGTGGCGCGCCACAAGGGTTGGTCTGTCAGGCGCGGCGTTTGAATTCTACCAATGCCTTGTGCAGACACTGCGCCGTCTTGACCAGGGCCTGCTGGCGCTGCTCGCTCAGCGCTTTGCCCTGCTCACCAGACACGAAGATCAGTGCCAGCAATTGCTGGTTGTGTGTCACCGGGGCTAAATGAAACGCCTCGGTGTAAGGGTGGCGCTGAAGCGCTGCCGGCAATTGGTTGAACTGCAGGTGACGGGCACTGACGCTGTGGCAGTGCGCGGAATTCAACCAGCGCAGCCATACGCCGTCCTTGCCTGGCCCGACCCGGCTGCCCGCCGCAAACAGCTCGGCGGGGAATCCCGCGCTGCTGCGTACAACCAATTGCCCGCTGGCACCGTGCACCAGCGCGATCCAGCTATGTTCGGCGCCGAGCCCTTCCTGCAGGGCCTGTTGGGCGCAGTCGATCACCTCGCCCAGTTGCGCGAACGGCGACGGTGTTGCGCTGAGCTGCAGGCACAAGGCGCGCCAGTGCGCCGGCCTGGCGCGGTTGCGAGCGGGTTGCTCCGGCTCGGTGCCTTGTTCCGGTAGCGTGGAAGACAGCTGCTCGATGGCGGCGGGTTGCGCGGTCCAGGGGAGCGTCGCGGCCGGCAGGCACAAGTCAGCGGTGTCAGGGTGGTATTGCAGGCGAGCGTTGTCGACGGCGCTTTCGTGGCTCAGGCGCTGGGCCTTGGGGACCTCGCAGTTGAGATAGAGCGCGGCCAGTTGCTGCCAGCGCAGCGTGTGACTGGTGTACCAATTACTGTGCGCGCCGAGGGCCAAGCCGCTGGAAATCAGCACGCCATTGGCTGGCTGCGTCAGCCAGCGGTACAGTTCGCGGTCGGCGTCCAGGCGTGCCTGCTGTTCCTGAGGGTGGGCGCTGTCGCGGGCCACGTGCAGCGCCTTGACCATGGTACGCCGGTTATCGTTTAGGGAGCGGTAGCCCTGCAGTATCCAGGGTGGTAGCCACCAGTCCTGAGCAACCAGCTGCACCAACTGAAACCCGGCGGTGGTGGTGGCTGCGATCTGGGTGCGGGTTACGCCCTCCGGCAATGCGCCACGATTTAGGCGATCCCATTGCTCAAAAAGGTGCGGCTTGAGGTAGGTCAGGGCCCAGAGCGGCGAGAGAAACAGCAGTGTTGCCAGAGACATTTCCTGCCACAGTCGCGCGATGCGGTTGGCGAACAGCCCTTGGGCCTGGCCTACAGCATGCTCGCTGATACTGAGCAGTTGACGGTAGGGGCGGGGCAACTGGTCGTGCTCAACCACGGGCAGCTCGCGCAGTAAGGTGACCAGACGTTGGGTGCCAAGCAGTGAGCAGGCCTGTTCCAGCGTCAGCACGTCGACATCGCGTTTGCGCGCCGCCTCGCCAGCCTGGCGACAGATATGCAGTGCCGCTACCGGCACGCGCATGAGCTGATGCGTCAACTCGGTAATGCTCAGCAGGTCGCTACCAAGCTGCTCGAGCAGGTGGTCGCGCTGGCCAGGGGTAATCGGTAGCACGCAGGCATTCAGCTTCTGGCGCAGATCGCCGATAACCTCTGTGTAAGCGTTGATGTCGGGGTGTGTGCTCATGCGCGTCGCGGCTTTATAATAGTCGTTTGCACGACTATACCCTGAAAGGCAGCCGTTTTGCTGCCCCGCGCTGTTTTGCGCACCTGATCGCTCGGGATGACACGGATCTATGTTGAAAATTGGTGGTTTTGTTGTAGTTATCGGCGCCGTGTTGGGTGGCTTTTTGCTGTCTGGCGGCAATATTGCGGCCCTGTGGCATCCCTTTGAAATATTGATCATCGGTGGCGCCGCCTTTGGCGCGTTTCTGGTCGCCAACAGCGGCGCCGTGGTCAAAAAGGCCATGGCCGCCGGGCCGGCCATTTTGTTTGGTCATCGCTTCAGCAAGGCGTTTTATCTGGATGTGCTGGGCGTCTTGTACGAAGTGCTCAACAAGAGCCGTCGTGAAGGCATGATGGCTATCGAGGCGGATGTCGAGGCGCCGGCCGAGAGCCCTATCTTCAGCAAGTATCCGGCGATTCTCAAAGACACCCACATGACCGAGTTCATCTGCGATTACCTGCGCATCATGTCCTCGGGCAACATGGCGCCGCACGAACTCGAGGCACTGTTTGACGTAGAGATTTCGGCCCTGAGCGAAGAGCTGCAGGAGCCCTCGCATGCTGTTACCCGGGTGGCCGACGCCTTGCCCGGTTTCGGTATCGTTGCTGCGGTGCTGGGTATTGTGATCACCATGGGTATTCTGGGTGATGCCGAGAAGGCTGAGATCGGTGAGAAGGTTGCCACCGCCCTGGTCGGGACCTTCCTGGGTATTCTTGCCGCTTACGGCTTTGTCGGGCCGTTCGCCACCGCTATGGGGCATGTCGCCCATGAAGAGGCCAATACCTACGAGGCGATCAAGATGACCCTGGTGGCCAGTGCGCAGGGGCTGCCGCCGGCGCTGGCGGTCGAATTTGGTCGCAAGTCCCTGTTGCCGGAGCATCGCCCGAGCTTCAACGAGCTGGAAGACTCGGTCAAGGGACGCTAGGCGGTGGACAATAACCAACCTATTATCGTCAAGCGGGTCACCCGCAAGGACCACGGGCACCATGGCGGCTCATGGAAGATCGCCTTTGCTGATTTTGCGGTAGCGATGATGGCCTTCTTTCTGGTCATGTGGCTGATTACGGTTGCCACCCCTGAACAGCTGCGCAGTATCTCCGGCTACTTCAACGACCCGATCGGTTTCAACGAGGGCGGTAGTCCCTGGGCGATTGATCTGGGCGGCTCCCCTGAAGTTGCACCCCAGACCACACTGAATCAGACCCCGCAGGAAACCGGGCAGCAAGACGTCAGCGAGGACACCGCGCGCGAGCTGGCTGATCAGGCGGAGCGCCGGGATATGGAGATGCTGCTGCAAGAGCTGCAGAACCAGATCGACAGCGAGCCGGTGCTGCAGCGCTTCAAGGATCAGATTCTGATCGAAATCACCCAGGACGGCCTGCGTATCCAGATTGTCGATGCCGAGAACCGGCCGATGTTTGCCAGTGGCAGCGCCCAGCTGCAGCCTTATTTTGAGGAAATTTTGCTGTCGCTGAGCGACACCATTGCCAAGGTCAAAAAGAAGATCAGTGTCAGCGGCCACACCGATGGGCAGCCCTACGTCGGTCGTCGCGGCTACGGTAACTGGGAATTGTCCAGCGACCGCGCCAACGCCGCGCGCCGCACGCTGCTGGCGGCGGGCTACCCCGAGGAGCAGGTAGCCCGGGTGGTGGGCTATGCCGATTCTGCCCTGTTTGATCGCGAGGATCCGCTCAGCCCGATCAACCGGCGGATCGATATCGTGGTGCTCAACCGCCAGGCCGAGGAGCAGATAATGGAAGGGGCTGATGCCGACGCGCCTACGGTAGCCCCGCTTGAGCTGGAGGCAGACGCCGAGGCCTCTGCCGCCGACCAGCCCGCGCAGACCTCAGAGCTGCCTGCGTCCTCCGCACCACCGCAAGAGGAGCCTAGCGAGCCGGCAGCCCCGCAGGCACCCGTCGCCGAGGGTGAGCAACGGCGACTGAATTTGTTTGATAATGCCGAGCCGTTGCGCCGGCTGAATCAGTAGCTGTCTGCGCCGTCGTCCAGCGTCGACAGAATGTGGCGATAACTAGCCATGCGCACGGCGGAAATATCACCGTTCTCAACGGCCTGAAGCAGGGCGCAGCCCGGCTCATGCAGGTGCTGGCAGTCGCGGAAGCGGCAGTGGCCGAGAAAGGGACGAAACTCGATAAACCCTTCCAGCAGCTCCTCGTGGCTGATATGCGTCAGGCCAAACTCGCGAATACCGGGTGAGTCAATCAGGTCGCCGCCATCAGGGAAGTGAAACAGCCTGGCTGTCGTGGTGGTATGGGTGCCCTTGCCGGTGCTTTCCGACAGTGCTCCGACGCGTAGGTCCTGCCCTGGCAGCAAGGCGTTGATCAGCGACGACTTGCCCACGCCGGACTGGCCAACAAATACACTGGTATGTCCTTGCAGGTTGCTGCGCAGCTGGTCGAGCCCGTCGCCGGCGCCGGCTGACAGTAGCAGTGTTGGATAGCCCAGGCGGCTGTAGTCATCCAGCCAATGCAGCAGCTCTGCACTGTCTGCGGCTGCCGCCAGAAGGTCCGACTTGTTCATCACCAGCAGTGGCTCCAAGCCGGCCTGTTCGGCAGCCACCAGATAGCGGTCGATCAGGTTGGTGTACGGCGTGGGCAGCGGGGCAAAAACGATAATCAGCCGGTCCACATTGGCTGCTACCGGCTTCAGCTGGCCGCGCTGGTCGGGGCGGCACAGTTCGGTCTGGCGCGGCTGCTGGGCAACGATGACGCCGCCCTGCTGGTTGTCGGCGCGCCAGACGACCTGATCGCCGGTCACCAGCGAGGGCAGATTGGCTCGGCGGTAGCAGCGGCGTATCTGGCCGGCAAATTCGCCGCTGGTGGCTTCAACATCCACCTGCACGCCAAAGTGGGCGATCACCAGACCGGGCTGCTCGGGCCCCAGGTCGCCGCCTTCCAGGCTTTCTTCGGCTTTTTCGGCGCGCCGCTCTGCGCGCGCAGCGCGCTCGTCCTGAATCTTTTGAATGCGCCAGCTCTGGCGGCGGGTAAGGTGTCGTTTGGCCATGGGCTCGGAGTCTGAATAATCGGCGGCAGTTTAGCAGTTATACTGCAGCCAATGCGCGTTTCGCGCCTCCAACACTCATGCAGGAGCTCCCATGCAACACCCTGACAACCTGATCTGGATCGACCTGGAAATGACCGGCCTGGATCCGGACAACGATGTGATCATCGAAATCGCGACCATCGTGACCGACGGCGAACTCAATGTGCTGGCTGAGGGCCCGAGCCTGGCGGTCAAGCAGCCGGACGCGCTGCTCGATGGCATGGATGAGTGGAATACTCGCCAGCACGGCCAGTCCGGCCTGACCCAGCGCGTGCGCGACAGTCAGATCAGTGCGGCAGAGGCCGAGCGATTGACTATCGACTTTCTTGCCGAGTGGGTACCGGCAGGCAAATCGCCCATGTGTGGCAACAGCATCTGCCAGGATCGCCGGTTTCTCTATCGCGGCATGCCGGCGCTGGAAAAGTACTTCCACTACCGCAATCTGGATGTCTCGACTCTGAAAGAGCTGGCCTCACGCTGGGCGCCCGAGGTCAAGAACGGCTTCAAGAAACAGAGCAGTCACCTGGCGATGGACGACATTCGTGACTCGATCGCCGAGCTGCAGCACTACCGCGAGCACTTCATCAAGTATTGATGCCGTGCTGTGCCAGCGCCCAGTCCACATGCTCGCGCACCAGTGCCGAGGGGTGCGTCTGGCGCTGCTTCAGCGCCTCTATCACGTTGATGCTGCTGGTCGCGTTGCCCAGGCCGACGGCCAGGTTGCGCAGCCAGCGCTCGTGGCCAATGCGCCTGACAGGTGAGCCTTCTGTGCGCTTGAGAAAGGTGGCTTCATCCCAGCGGAACAGCTCGACCAGACTGGCCTGGTCCAGATTGTGCCTGGGCGTGAAGTCCGTCTCTTGGGTGGCTTTGGCAAATCGGTTCCAGGGGCAGACCAGCTGGCAGTCATCGCAGCCGAACACCCGGTTGCCCATGGGCTTGCGCAGGTCCTCGGGGATGGCGCCCTTGAGTTCGATGGTCAGATAGGAAATGCAGCGGCGCGCGTCCAGCACATGTGAGTCGACAAAGGCGTCGGTCGGACAGGCAGTCAGGCAGGCGGTGCATTTGCCGCAGTGCTCGGTCTGCTGTGGGGCGTCGATGGGCAGCGGCAGGTCGGTATACAGCTCGCCCAGAAAGAAATAACTGCCGGCCTTGCGGTTGATCAGCATGGTGTTCTTGCCGATCCAGCCAAGGCCTGAGCGGGTGGCAAGCGCGCGCTCCATGACCGGCGCGCTGTCGACAAAAGCGCGGTAGCCGAAGGGGCCGATCAGTGTCTCGATACGCTCGGCCAGCTGCTGCAAACGCCGGCGGATCAGCTTGTGGTAGTCGCGGCCCAGGGCGTAGCGTGAGATATAGGCGGCGTCGGGGTTGGCCAGGCGCTTGGCCATTTCTGTCTCGGTTGGCAGGTAGTCCATGCGCACCGAGAGCACTCGCCTGGTGCCGGGCACCAGCTCGTCCGGGCGGGTGCGCTTGCTGCCGTGGCTGGCCATCCATTCCATTTCGCCGTGGTGGCCGGCATCGAGCCAACGTTGCAGGTGCTCTTCGTGTTCGCCCAGTTCTGCCGCACCAATACCCAGCTGCTGAAAGCCCAGGTCGCGCGCGAGTTGGCGAATCTGCTCGGCTAGCTGCTGATAATCTGGTGTCTGGGGAGTCATGGCGGCTGGGGCTGGTTGACAGGCTTCCCTATAATTGTGCCAGACCTCAAGGGAGCCTATCCATGCTCGCATCACTACCCCCTGTGCTTTATTCCCGTGACCAGACCCGAGCGCTGGACGCAGCGCTGATTGCTGGCGGCATTGCCGGGCTGGAGTTGATGCAGCGCGCCGCCGCAGCCGCCTGGAGTGCAGTGCAGCAGCGCTGGTCGCGGCAGCGCCGCATGACGATGCTCTGTGGGGCCGGGAATAACGCGGGTGACGGCTACCTGCTGGCGTGTCTGGCGCAGGCTGCCGGCTGGCAGGTGTCGATCTTCACGCTATCCGCGCCGGAGCGCTTGCAGGGCGATGCGGCACTGGCCTGGCGCCAGGCAAGAGATGCGGGCATCGAGATCACGCCCTGGCAGGCCGATAACGAGCTGGCCGGCGTGTTGGTCGATGCCATGCTGGGGACCGGCCTGCAAGGCGCGGTGCGGGCGGGCTATGTGGCGGCGATTGAGGCAATCAACCGCGCCGGTGGTCCGGTATTGGCGCTGGATATCCCCAGCGGCCTGGATGCGGACTGTGGTGTGCCGTGGGGCGCGGTGGTGCAGGCTGCGATGACGGTAACCTTTATCAGTGTCAAACCGGGGCTGCTGACCGGGCAGGGGCCAGACTGCTGCGGTGAGCTGTTGTTTGCGCCCTTGGTTGATGCCCTGCCGGACAGCGTGCCGGCGACCTTGGAACACCTGTTGTCGGAGCGCTGGCAGGACTGTCTTGCGCCGCGTGCCCGGTCTGCTCATAAGGGGCGCTTTGGGCACCTGGTGCTGGTAGGTGGTGGCCCAGGGATGGGTGGCGCAATCATGCTGACGGCCGAGACGGCGCTGCAATCGGGTGCGGGCAAGGTTAGTGTGGCGACCGCACCTGAACATGTCGCGCCCCTGCTGGCGCGGCATCCGGAGGTCATGGTGCACGGTCTGGCGGACGCGGCGGAGCTGGGCGCGCTGGTGCAGCAGGCCGATGCGCTGGTGGTGGGCCCCGGGCTGGGGCGCTCTGCCTGGGCTCAGCAGAGTCTGGCCGTCTGTCTTGCGGCAGACCGGCCGCGGGTATTCGATGCTGATGCCCTGAATCTGCTGGCGCGCATGCCCAAGCCGCCGGCGCTGGGTGAACTGTCTGTGGTTACACCACATCCAACCGAGGCGGCGCGCCTGTTGGGCTGCGCCACGGCAGATGTTTCCCAGGATCGGCTGCGGGCGGTCCTGCACCTGGCCGAGCTGCTTGGGTGTCACGCGGTACTCAAGGGGGCCGGTTCGCTGGTTGCCAGCCCGGCACCGGCAGGGCTGCTGCCGGCGTTGTGCAGTGCAGGCAATCCGGGCATGGCCGTCGGCGGGATGGGGGATGTGCTGTCCGGCTTGTTGGGTGCGTTATTGGCTCAGCGCGTTCCCGCCGCGCAGGCGGCGCGGTATGCTGTGCTGGTGCATGCACAGGCCGGTGATCAACTGGCGCAGAAGGTAGGCGAAGTCGGTCTGATGGCGAGCGAAATGGCGCCGGTCATACGCGGTGTCTTGAATCAACGGGGAGTGGT
>CESQ01019790.1_pt1 | contig 11115 bp, 12 predicted proteins | sample 361401 | NCBI WGS metagenome assembly CESQ01 (sample SAMEA2622119, study PRJEB7988) | marine metagenome | isolation source: saline water (ENVO:00002010), including | reverse complement strand
TGTGTCGGTTTTAGATATTAATATGATTTTTAAAACATCAAGATTAGAAATAAAAAAAATCAGAAAAAAAGATTTTAAAACTCTAGTATTAGAAATAGGCAACAAGAAAGTAGCAAAATTTTTAACAAATGTGCCCAACCCTTACTCGTTACAAGATGCTATTAATTGGTCTAATTTGGTAAAAAGAAATAAATTTCAATCAAATATATATTTTAATGATAGTCTCATTGGCGGTATCGGTTTTAAAGAAGTTGATTTAGAAATTTTTGAATTGGGGTATTGGCTAGCGTATCCATATTGGGGGAATGGAATGGCAACTGAAGCTGTTAACGGCGCTTTAAGATTTTTGAACAATTTTAATAATATAGAGATATTTGCAAGTTATTTAATTGGCAATAAGGCTTCTAGAAATGTGTTAATAAAAACTGGATTTAATTTTATTGGAAAAGGAGAAATATTTAGTATTTTCCATAATAAGAAAGTACCATGTATTAAAATGAAATATTATAATAATAAAAAAAATCTCTTTAAAATATGACAGAGAAGGAAAATCTTCTATTTGATGGAGATGACAGTCTCTTCAAAGAAATATTAAGAGAAACAAATTTATATGGTGAATATGGATGCGGCCTTTCGACTGACTGGGTTTTAAGAAATTCTAAAATCATGGTTCATTCTGTAGATACTTCACATGAGTGGGTTCAAATTACAAAAAATAAAAATAATAAATATCTTCAAAGACTGAATATTAAACTTATTGATTTAGGAGAGGTGGGTGATTGGGGTCGCCCAATTAATTACAATTATTCGGATATTTTTTATAATTACACTGATTGGATTTGGAAATTACCTCAAATTCCTGACACAGTCTTAATAGATGGTAGGTTCAGAGTTTGCTGCTTTTTAACTTCATTAAAAAATGCAAAACAAGGGACAAAAATAATATTTGATGACTATTGCAACAGACCTTATTACCATATCGTTGAAAACTATATCCAAAGAGAAGATACTTATGGGAGACAGTGCCTTTTCATAGTCCCATCTCAAAAAGACATTAACTTTTCAGAGCTTGATAAAGATATAAAAAATTTTCGATTTGTTATGGATTAATATTATTAAAATAAAGATGATTAAAAGCAAAATACTACCACTTTTCTTTTATGGAACATTAAGGTCCCAAGAGGTTAGGGATGCTGTTTTAGATAAAAATGCAAACAAACTAATTTTAAGTGATGCATATTTAATTGGTTTCAAATTATTCAAAGTTAAGAATGCAAATTATCCATTGATTATCAAAGATACTTTATCTAAGAAGCCAATTCTTGGATATCTGGTAAAAGGACTTGATAAAAAAATAATTAGACAATTAGATTTATTTGAAGGTGATAATTACTCTAGGTATAAAGTGTATGCTTATGAGACTAAAAAGAAAATAAAAATTAGTTGTGAGATTTATATGCCAAATAAATCACTGGCATATACTGATGAGTGGATTTTTGAGGATTGGTGTAAATTAAACAAAAATAATTTTTTTGAGATTGATTTTAGTAAAAAAGGAATATTAGGTCCAAGATAAAATTCAAAGGGAGAGATTTTAAATGTCTGAATTACATTTATATCATAATGACATGTCTAGTTGTTCACAGAAAGTCAGATTAGTCTTAGATGAAAAAGAATTAAAGTGGCATAGCCACCATATGAACTTAAGAAAAGGAGAAACAAGGTCAAAAGACTATATTACAAAGTTTAATAAAAATGGAGTTGTTCCGACCTTGGTCGATGGTAAAAATATTATTATTGAATCAACAATCATTATTGAATATTTAGAAGATGCTTTTACACAAAAATCCTTAAGGCCAGTTGATGCTAATAGTATTGCTGTAATGAGGCTATGGAATAAAAGGGTTGATGATTCTCTGCACTCATCAATAGCTATAATTAGTTCTTGTCTAGCCTTTAGATTTCAGTTTTTAGATAAATATACAACTGAGGAAATAAATAATCTTATTGCGAAGATACCTAGTGAAAAAAGACAAGAAATAAGCAAGGATACAATTTTTAATGGATTAAATTCAAAATTTCTCCCAGGTGCTTTGAATGAATACATAAAGTTATTTGACGACTTAGATGCACACTTATCAAAAAATGATTGGTTGGCGGGCGATAATTACTCTCTTGCTGATATTACGTACACACCTTATTTGACTAGATTTGAGCATTTAAACTTATCTATTTTTTATGAAAAGAAAAAATTTCTCTCTAATTGGTATTCTAAAATTAAAATGAAGCGTAATTACACTCAATCTATTTCCAATTGGAACAATAATGAATACTTGGACTTAATGTATAAAAAAGGTAAAGAGGCTCTCCCTCAAATCAAAAAAATTGTTTCTTTGTAGGTCAGCTAATGGTGCTTAGCTTATTTGAAAGTTCTAATATTTGATTCCATGTACTTTCAGGTATTGAAATTTTACCATTTGCGTTACTACGACTTTGTCTTTCTCTTTCCCCTGGAATTTCGACATTTTTAAATCCTTTTGAGGGTGGACATTTTCTTATTTCGTCTAAAATTTCCTCTGCAGCATTTTGAATATTGTTTTTATTTCTATATCTAGTCGTATCTATTGAAATAAGGAGCCAATTTGCTTCAGTAGTGGATGGCCCTAAGAGAGCCTCTCCTATTAACTCACCTATTAATGCTAAGCCATATCCCTTTTGTGCTCCAGATGGAAGAATTGCACCTCCGTTAAAATAGTCATCTGGGTTTTGAGAAGGATTACCACTTTTGTCAATGATACAATCTTTTGGTAATAAAGCATTTGCAGATTTTGCGGCATATATCCAACCACCAGCAATTTTAGATGTTGCAAAATCTAGTACTACTGGTCCTAAATTGCCACCAGGAATGCCAATACACCAAGGGTTTGTTGGAAGAATAGCTTTCGAACCTCCATAAGGTGCAACTTGCCTCCATGTATATCTATTTCCACCACCAACACAAATCGTCAGGACACCTTTTTTTGCAGCATCATCAGCAAAAGCACCATGCCTTCCAGTATGCCCAACATCCCTAATGGATAAGGCCGAAACCCCATATTTTTTTGCATCACTAACGCCTGCATTATAGGCGATAGTCATTACTGGAATCCCAATACCTCCATTACCTGATACCCTTTTTATCCCTTTGTCATCAACTAAGATTTTTGGTTTTGCTTTAGCATTCATATAACCTGACTTAAATTGTTCTGAATACTGTAACACGCGCATTATTCCATGACTTTCCATGTCACAAAGACTGGAATCTGTAAGATGCTCTGAAACTTCTTTGCTAGTTTTTCTTGAGCATCCTAACTTCAAAAAAATATTGTTTAAAACTCTAATAGAAGTACTTGATTTAACGTTAATTCGTTTTCCTTCTAGTAATAATTTACTTTTTACGGGTTTCATTTTTTTATAAAAATGGATCTGGTTCGGATGGCTTTGTCGAAAGCCATACAGATTTAGTTTGCATAAAGCATCTCATTCCCTCCCAACCATTTTCTCTACCATAACCAGATTGCTTATATCCGCCAACTGGACTTTGTGTTGCTGCATTAAAGTAATTGTTAATATAAACTGTGCCTGATTCAATTCTATTTGCTAACCGCATTCCTTTAATTGTATCTTTTGTCCATATTCCTGCTGCAAGACCATAAATGGTATCATTAGCTTTTTTAATAACTTCACTTTCATCTTCCCATGGTTCAGTTGAGATAACTGGACCGAAAATTTCATTCTGAGCTAAAAAAGAACTATTTGGCACATTTGAAAATATTGTAGGTCCAACAAAATATCCTTTATCCTTTTTATGAGTTCTACCATCTAGAATTATCTCACAACCGTCTTCAGTAGCTTTGGAAATATTTTTCAAAATATTTTCATAATGGTTCTTGTTAGCAATAGGACCAATATGTGTTTTGGGATCAAGAGGATCGCCAACCACAGCTTTTTTTGATATAGTTAATAATTTCTTGGTTACTTCTTTAAAAATTGATTTGTGAATAAGTATTCGTGAACCAGAGATACAGCTTTGACCACCCGCCGGGAAAATACCTGAAACTACGCCGTTAACAGCTAAATCTATATCTGCATCTGGTAAGATAATTTGTGGAGATTTACCACCAAGCTCCATAACAATTGGCTTTGTTTGTTTCGAAGCTATTGAAGCAACAGCTCTTCCGCCACTAGTTCCACCAGTAAAAGACACCATTCTAACATCTTTGTGTTCTATTAGAGGCTCTCCAACACTTTTCCCATAACCTGTAACAACATTTATTACACCAGGTGGCAACTCAGCTTCAATTAATATTTCCATTAATTCTAAAATTGAGCAGCTTGCATGCTCTGAGGGTTTTAGAACCACTGTATTGCCCGCTGCAAGGCATGGAGCTAATTTCCAAAATAAAGTTCCTAATGGAGAGTTCCAAGGAAGAATTTGAGCAACCACACCATAAGGCTCCCAATGCATATAGTTATGAATATTTGGTGCTTCTGATGGAATTAACTTACCTTCAAATTTATCACACATACCGCCATAGTAGTGCCAACTATCAACAAGCCATTGTCCCTGCCTGAGAGAAGGAGTAATATTTTTTGGAAGCTTTCCATTATCCTTGGTTTCTACTTTTCCTAAACGGTCAGCATATTTAGTTACTACTTCACCAATTCTGTGAAGGTATCTGCCTCTTTGGGCTGCAGAAATCATACTCCATTCACCCTCATAGAAAGCATCTTTAGCTGCTTTTACTGCATCATTGACGTCCTCAGAATTACAATCTGAAACTTTAGCCCATTCTTCTCCATTTGCTGGATTTTCAGAATAAAACCATTTCCCTGAATGGGGTTTCACCCATTTGTTATTTATAAAACAATTATAAATTTTCATTTTCTTCCTTTTCTAATAAAAAAGAGTTTTCTCTTGGATCCTCTCTTTTTAATGGTGAAATTTTAAGTATGATATCTGCTGCTTTTTCAGCCATCATTATAACAGCTGCATTTGTATTTCCATTAATCTGGTCAGGAAATGCCGAGGCATCAACAACCCTTAAAGAATTAATGCCTCGAACTTTAAGGTTCTTATCTAAAACAGCTTCTTTATCATTTTCATTACCCATTCTACACGTAGACACAGGATGATGACCAGTCGTAGTTAAGTTTCTTATTGCAGTATGAATTTCGTCTTCTGTTTTAATATTTTTTCCTGGAGACAACTCACCTCCAATTATTGTTTTGAGAGCATCTTGATTACATATATGCCTTAAATGCTTAAATGCCTTGCATAGATCCTCTATATCTCTTTGATCGCTAAGATAACCTGGATCTATTAAAGGTTTTTCATAAGGATTTGATGAAGATAATTTAACTGAACCAACACTTTTTGGTTGAAGTAAATTAATGTCAAGTTGAATTCCTGGTATTGCAGTTTTTCCTCTAGCAATTATTGCTTTTCCAAAATTTAAAAAGTTTTGAATTGAAAAATTTGTACTAGCAGCTTCTTCTTTAACAACCATAGGGGTAAAATTAATTTGGATTTCAGGCAGTTCTTCATCATTTAATGAATGAAAAAGAGATGTAGACCAAAAAGATGAGGCTGCAGCACCACTTTTAAAAAAAATATATTCTAAACCCATTGCTATTGCCCTGTCTAAACGCTGGTATCTAGACATACTTAAGTTTTCATCTTTAAGAGAGAAATGGACAGGAAAATTTGGATGATCATATAATGACAAACCTACTCCTGGTAAATCCAATTTCAAATCGATGCCATGGTATTTTATGTGATCTTCAGGACCAACTCCAGACAACATTAGACATTGAGGTGAGCCAAAAGCGCCTAGACAGAGAACAATCTCTTTTTCAGCATAGATTATTTTATCTTTTAGCTGTATTCCCTTTGCTCTTTCTTTTTCAATAATGACTTTAAAAACCTTTTCATTTTTTAAGATAGTGAGGTTTTTAAACTTTTTATCTAAATATGACTTTCTTGATGAGCTTCTGATGCCCTTAAAAATTGTACTGTCATACCTTCCAACCCCATTTTGTTTAAGTCCATTAAAGTCTTTATTATAAGTTGCTCCAGCCTGTATACAAGCATCAATAAAAGCTTTGTTTATAAGGTCATCATTACCAGCAGGCGATATCTTCAAAGGACCAGTATTTGAATGAAACGGACTTCCTTTTCTGTGATGTGCATTACCTGATTGCTTAAAGTATGGAAGGACATCGGCGTAAGACCAACCTTCCAACCCTTTTTGTCTCCATCTGTCAAAATCAATAGGGTTTCCTCTAATATAGATCATGCCATTTAATAAAGATGAACCTCCAAGACCTTTACCTCTAGGATAGTAAATTTTATTTCCATTTAGTCCTTTTTGAGGAATGCTCTCAAACATCCAATCATAGGTTGGATTGCCAAAAATAAACCCATTTCCTGCAGGCATTTCTGTAAATAAACTTTTACCATTTCCACCGCCTTCAATAAGTAATATTTTTGCATCAGATTTAACTGCTAGATTTGAAGCTAAAGTACACCCTGCTGACCCACCACCGGCAATTATATAATCATAACTTAATGACATAATTTAATCTGATCTAAAATTTTTTTAGTTACGTCTTGTGTAGATAAATGACCATTTAAATCACGAGTTACATGGCCTTTATTAATTATTGTTTTTACAGAATGGTCAATGATTTTACTAATGTCTTTACGATTAAATGAATAATAAAACATCATTGAGATGCTTAAAATCATACCAATAGGATTTGCCTTGCCTAAATTCATAATATCAGGAGCAGATCCATGAACAGGCTCATAAATACCTTTTACAGGAAAATTTGTTGATCCACAAAGGCATGCTGATGGCAACAAACCTAATCCACCTGAAATGATAGCTGCTAAGTCAGAAAACAAATCACCTAAAAAATTACAGCCTAGCATAACATCAAAATTCGAGGGGTTCATGACAAATTGAAATGCACAATTATCAGCATAGTAATGGGTTAATTCTATGTCTCTATAATCATTAGAAACTTCGTCTACTACTTTTCTCCAAAGTTTGTAACTTTCCATTACATTTGCCTTATCAATAGAACAAATTTTTTTCTTTCTTTTTCTAGCTAATTCAAAACCTTCTCTAACAAATCTTCTGATTTCAATTTCATTGTAAGCTGCAGTATCAAAAGCGTAACGTATTCCATCAATATTTTTTGTTCCCCTTGGTTGAGAAAACATTACACCGCTTGTCATTTCACGTAATATAAGTATATCTGCATTTTCAAATAATCTTTTCTTTAATGGAACCTGATTTTGTAATCCTCTATAAGATAAAGCTGGTCTTATACCAAGAAAAGCATCAAGTTCTTTCCTTAGTTTCATTAACCCATCTTGATTTTCTGGGGGGCCTTTTATATTTAGATTATCCCATTTTGGCCCTCCAACAGCTCCAACTAATATTGCATCTGAAGCTTTTGCTTTTTCAATAGTTTTATTAGTACAGAAAGTGCCATGTTTATCCCAAGATATGCCACCTATATCATCCAATTCAAATTCTAAATCAATATTGTAAATTTGATCAATTAGCTGTAATACTTGAATACCAGCTTCAAGAACTTCAGGTCCAATGCCGTCACCACCAAGTGCTAAAATTCTTTTTCCCATAATCAAACTAATTTTTATGTTTAGTGTTTAAACTTTAATCATGTAATATTACTAATATAAATAATAAAATACTTAATAATCTTTTATAAATTATGAAACTTGAATTCCATCACATTAACTATGTCACTAGAAATGTAGATAAATTAAATAACTTTTATAAAAATATTCTACAAATGGATAGTATATCAGAGGAGAATTTTAAAAGAACTAAAGCTACTGAGAGCACTGGTTATAATGGAAAAATAAAATTTGTAACTGAAGGTAAGATACAAATGCATTTAGCAGAAAAAAATTTAGATATTGCTAGTCTAAATAAGAAACATATTAATCCAGTTGAAAGAGGCCACATCGCATTTAGAACAGATAATTTAGAGGAATTCATAAGTATTTTAAAAAAAAATAAAATTAATTATGCAGATTATGGCACAACTTTTTCTGCTGAATGGCACCAAATTTTTTTTTACGACCCTGAAGGTAACATTATTGAAGTTCACCAAAAAATTGAGGTCTGAAAGCTGTCTAAATTGAGTTGTGTTGGAGTTATTTTATGGTAAAGCCACTTATAAATGGGTTTAAACATTTCAGAAGTAATTATTTTTCAAGAGAAAGAGTTTTTTTTAAAACTCTGCTTGAGAGAGGTCAAAAACCAAAAATAATGATTATATCTTGCTCTGATTCAAGAGTTGACCCTGCAATTTTATTTGGCACTAAACCAGGTGAATTATTTATTGTACGAAATGTTGCAAATTTAGTCCCTCCATATGAACCCGATGAAGGTTATCATGGAGTTAGTGCTGCTATTGAATTTGCGGTTAAAGATCTAAAGGTTGACCATATAATTGTTCTAGGACACGCTTTTTGTGGCGGCATATCAGAATTATGTAAAAATTGTAAAGATGAAAAGTTGGGGTTTAATAAGATTGCTAACAACAGAGAATTCCTTGATAGTTGGATTCAAATTTCCAAGAAATCAATTATAGATTTAGATTTTGATAATTGGCCTGGTCCTACTCAACATATAGCTGAAAAGAATTCCATAATAAACTCTATTAATAATCTTAGATCATTCCCTTGGATATCCGATTTAGTAACAAATAATAAAATTAAACTACATGGGTGGTGGTTTGATATGGAAAACTCATCTTTATGGGATTTAAAACATAAAGATAATAAGTTTGTAAAATTAGTGCCTTAATTTAGAGGTAGACCTTTTTCTATAAGCTTCACAAAGAAACTAGCTCCAATTGGAGATAAGTCGTCATTAAAGTCAAATTTTGTATTATGAACACCAGGTCCATTACCTTGTCCTAAATTCAAAAAAGCACCCGGGCGTTCATGAAGCATAAAAGAGAAATCTTCTGCTCCCATATCAGGCTTTGCATTTCCATCAACATTTTTCTTGCCTGAAATTTCTTCAGCAACTTCAATTGCAAATGCAGCCTCTTTCTCATAATTAATTGTAGCAGGATACCCATAGTTATAAATTAATTCTATTTTTCCCTTAAACGCCAAAGAATAACCATTACAAATTTCTGTCATTCTCTGCTTAACTAATTCTTGAGTTTCTTCAGTTAGCGTCCTTACTGTTCCATTTATGGATGCAGTTTCTGGGATGATATTATATGCAGTCCCAGTATGTATTTGAGTAACTGAAATAACAACAGGTTTTAAAGCATTAATATTCCTTGCAGTTATTGATTGAATACCTTGTGTAATTTGAGTTGCTATCATAACTGGGTCTACAGTTTGTTCAGGGTAAGCCCCATGCCCTCCATTTCCTGTAATATTGATTAAAAAGTCATCTGATGCAGCAAAAACGGTATTTGAGTTTGTTTCAAATTTTCCCAGTGGTGATCCAGGTAGAGTATGGATGCCATATACTTCATCTATTGAAAATTTATCCATTATCCCTTCTTTGCACATTTCGGCTGCACCACCACCTTTTTCTTCAGCTGGTTGAAAAATTAATGCGACTTGTCCCGCAAAGTTTTTTGTATCAACTAAATACTTAGCTGCTCCTAAAAGCATGGTGGTGTGTCCATCATGCCCACAAGCATGCATTACTCCATCCACCTTAGATTTATAATTGTGATCAATTTCCTCTTTTAAGGGCAATGCATCCATGTCTGCCCTCAAACCAATAGTCTTCCCTTTTTTCTTTCCATTAATAATTGCCACTAAACCAGTTTTAGCAATACCTGTATAAATTTTATCTATGCCAAATTCTTTTAGCTTTTGAATGACAAATCCAGAAGTATTATAACATTCAAAACCAAGTTCTGGGTTTGCATGTAAATGCCTTCGCCATTCTTTCATTTCTTCATAATAATCTGCAATTTGATTAATTATAGGCATTGGCTTATCTCTAACTTTACTCTATTTTTAATAAGAAATAATTTATATTACTAAGTTTATTGAGGTAAGCAATGCAAGAAATTAATTTTTGGTTTTCCATTGGAAGTACATATACTTACTTAACCGTTTCTCGATTGAGTGAAATCATTGAAGCTGAAAACCTTAAAATTAACTTTTTTCCTTTTAGTGTTAGAACAGTAATGAAAGATATGGATAATATACCTTTTCCATCTTCAAAAAAACCAAAAGTTGACCACATGTGGAGAGATATACAAAGACGTGCAATGCATTATGAAATTAGTGTCCCTGAAGTTCCGGTTCCTTATCCTTTAAAAGATTTAGATTTAGCAAACTGTGTTGCAATTGTTGGATTACAAGAAGGGTGGATTTTAAAATATTTAGAGGAAACTTATAAATTATGGTTTTTAAATTGGAGTGAAGCAGGGAGCTTAGAGAATTTAAATGTATCTTTAACTAAAATTAAACTTAATTCAAATGAAGTTATAACTAAAGCAAGATCATCAAAAATTGTTGATTTATATAATGGCAATACATCAGAAGCGAAAGCAAAAAATGTTTTTGGCAGTCCAACTTTCATTGTAGGAAAAGAACTTTTTTGGGGTGATGATCGATTAGAGGATGCTATTAAATGGTCAAAAATGTAAAAAATAATTATCATTTAAAAATTCTTAATGAGTTAGAAAAGGCCAAAATTAACAAAGAATTAATTGATAATGTATATGGAATAAGTAAGAAGCAAATTGAAACTCTTAAAAATACTATTATTCAAGATAAAATACCAGATACAGTTCAAGAAGTATTTACTGATTTTTTAAAGAAAAATAAAAATGATAAATTTTAAATCTATATCTGAAATAAAAGATTTAATTTTTGAAAATAAAAACAATTTTTTTGAAATTTTAGAAAGTACAATTGAACAACTTGAGAGTAAAGGTAAAACGCTTAATGCATTAAGATTTACAGATAAAGATTTTGCTATTTTTCAAGGAAATAAAATTTTTAGTGAAAAAAACTTTGAATTACCTCTGTTTGGTGTTCCTTTA
>CESQ01005488.1_pt1 | contig 11121 bp, 16 predicted proteins | sample 361401 | NCBI WGS metagenome assembly CESQ01 (sample SAMEA2622119, study PRJEB7988) | marine metagenome | isolation source: saline water (ENVO:00002010), including | reverse complement strand
TCGTTTAGCTACAACATCTTCCCAAGTACAACCCCAGTCGCTTTCTGATGTGCTTTCTATTGCCATACCATTAGCGTCTGCACCTGTTACTTTGGCATACATGCCGGCAAATTCTTCTTTGGTTGTGGGATTACCTCTAAGTACCCATTCTGTTATGCCTAGTTCTGTTAATGCTTTTGCTATATCTGTCATTTGTTTGTTCCTTTAATACCAATATTTATTATTGTGCAATCTCCATAAGTGTTACTTGAGTAGTGCCTTGTGGAACAGCTGGATCAGTATTAGCAACACCGCCAATATGTTTTTGTCCAGCACCTTTTTGAAGTGCATAAAGAGTATATGTTCCGTTGGTCACTGAAGGTGTAAACAATATTTCACCTGCTAATCTATTACCTTCATACTGCGTATAGTTTACATCACCTGTCATTTGTGCATTGCCATTAGCAATTCCCCAAGTAGCATCTCCTATATTAGTTGAATTTTCAAATATAGTTACACATGTTGCTGAACCCCAAGAGTTATTATGATGTTCGCCTAGTGTTGCATAAACTCTAACTAATACCTTGGATCCAGTTGTTAATGCCCTAGGAAATGTCATTGATACTAAACCAGTGTTTACCCAAGTGTTGGCACTAGTAAAAGTAAATTCACTATTGGTATTAGAGTTTATAACTTGTATCATATGACCTGGAATATGTACACCAGCTGTGCCATCACTTTTAAGTATACTGTCAACTTTTAAAATACTCATTGTGCAATCTCCATAGCAAACATTGTTGTGGCAGAACCTCCGCCACTTGATCCCCATCCAAAATAAGTGGTAGCTGATGTATTATATGTGTAAACGTAAGGTCGATAACTTATGCTTTGACCTAAGGTATATGTTGGAGTATCAATTATACTAATTTCAACGTCTTGCCATGCACCTACATTACCTGGATAAGCATGGGGTTTATTTGTAGTATGACTATAACCACCTCCAGCTACACTTCTAAATATCATAATAGCAAGATAGTTTCCTGAGGGAGCATATATCTGTGTATGAAGATTAATAATAAATTTGCTACCAGCTTGTTTCGGAGTTATAGTGTTTGTAACTTGTGTAATTGCAGTATTGGTAGAACTGTTGTTAATAGTAGTTTGTAAATCGTTTACTTGGGTAAATGTAGATACTTGCACCACATGTCCTGGAATCTTTACGCCAGCGCCGGCTGTTTTTTCAACGATGTTGTTTACGCTGAGTGTACTCATCCTGCAATCTCCATTATTACTAGTGAACAATGGCTATAACTGTCATAAGCGTAGTTTAGATCAGATTCGTTACCGCCAAAATATGTATTTCCGTTACTATTCATATTTCCTATATAAACTTCTATTTCTAGTGTGTTGTTGTTAGGAGGTGTATACAATCCACTTCCAGTTCTACTGCTATTACCGTAATCATCACCATTACTATTAAATCCAGTAGATCCAAGTCCACCACTAGTAAGATACTTTCTTCCACTACTACCATTCCAAGGTGTAGTGCTTTGATCGTTATACAAAACATATTGAGAGTTGGTATTGTCATACAAAAAATAACCGGCATTAAAACCTGCACTTGTGTATTGTATCTGTGATATCACCAAGTATGTAGGATTTGACGATTTTGGAGTTATACTACATTTAAGACCAGTGCCATTTGCATATCCATAAGTGCCATTGATAACTGATCTGCCACTGAATTTTTGTTCAACTACTTGAATAATACCCCCTGGCACAATTACATTGTTTGCATTTGATACACCTTGTAGTTGATCTACTTTTAATACGCTTGCCATTATACCACTGTCCAATCACCGCTTACTGTAACTGTTACACCACTTGCAATAGATACTGGTCCACCAGATACTGCATTTTCACTTGATGTCACCGTTGTGTTAGTACTTATTGTATTGCTGTGTATTCTAATTGGGCTGGTCTTTATTTCTGCATTGCTAGCACCTTGTATTGTGCCACCAAAGGTAAAAACACCAGTGCCTGTGTTAGTAAATGTCATGTTTCCAGTATTACCAGCAAGTTTCACATTACCACCTACAGAAGCTATATCTACATCACCATTGTCTGCCTTTATATCTAGTTCACCGTCATGTAAAATATCACCTTTTACTTTAATATGACCGTCATGTGTGATGCGAAATCTTTCAACTGGATTTCCACTATCAGATGTTTTGAAAATTAAGTCTGTGTCATTATCACTTGTCGAGAAACCATTTGCGGCGATTGCTTCAATCTCTGCACATACACCAATTTGAGTTCCGCCCCCGGTAGCACCAGTAACATTCCAAGCAAGAGTACCTATGACATGTTCAAAACCTTGTGAACTAGTATCATTATTTTGAATTTCAAAACTAGGTGCTAATCCTTGTACTGCGGCTTTTCCATTAATAGTAGACAAACGCATAACTTCTCGTAATCCATTAACAGATGCTCCCAACGAAAATACCATCTCTGTATTCATGTTTGTACTACTAAAATTTGTATTACCTTCTGCAAAAATAGATGCGGCAGTTAACGTACTAACACCACCACTAGTCTCATCTGGAGCCGAGAATTCAATAGCACCGAGTATATCACCATCTGCGATGCTAGTATGACTTGTTTGCAGTTTTACAATAGCACCAGAACTGGTTTTTACTGTCAAGTCTTGTGATAAGTTGCTACCACCAGCGGCTTCTAAACTTACTTTTTTGGTAGCATTATCATAAGTCAACACATAGTTGTCTTCAACTAAAACTCCAGATGGACCTGTAATATTTCTTAAATCACTTGCTCTACTCATAAGTAAACTCTCCAAAATCCTGGATTATAGGTGCCTTCAAATGCATTAACCCATTCTGAACCATTATATTTTAATCTATCAGCAGTGGTTGTATTTGTTGTATGTTGTTCTGTTGATCCATTTACGTCTGCATCAAATACAATATCCCATTGATTAGTGCCTACGTTATACTGAATAATATCATGCTTTTTAGCATTACTGCCTAACCAACCTGCTCCACCTGCTACATCTTCTGTAAGCAAATATCTATCTCCATCTACTGCCGCAGAGATTGTTCCATCGCCAGGAAAGTTTGCTTGAGGATCAACAACTGCATCAATAGCTTGTACTGTATTAGTAGGAAACGTATTAGTGTCCATAGTAATGTCAAGTAAATTAGGATTTCCTTGATTTATTTTTATGTTGCCAATTATATCACCTGTAGTAATTGCGGGATCGTTTGTTTGTTTCAACCTTAGTTGACTTATATCATCTCTAAACTCTCCGAATGGTTTGAACACTGTAGCCCAATCTAATATTCCGTTTGCATCACTGTTAGTACCACTCTGACTTAATAATTGAGCAGAACCGTCTCCGCTTGCATTCATTGTAAATCGCATTTTGTAGTTCTCTAAAGTCACAACTTTGTGACTTGTAAACAATGGAACAAAACTATTTCCAGCTCTAAGAGCTTCTAGTCCAGCTTCATCTGTATCATTGATGTTATCAATAATAGTATGGATAATTGTTTGTTTAGTTACTTTTGCTGGTGGATTAATTAGTATAGGCATTGTAAATGTCATAGTGCTTATATCTATAATATCATCAACCCCACTGGGTATTGCTCTCATACTCCAAGTGTTTGATATTAATTCTACATAACTTAATGTACTCCAATCAAGTGGATTATTGCTGGTGTGTATATTCAATGTAGGATTAAACAACACAAGTATTTGTTCTAGTAGCTGTAATTTTTGTTCTGTATTACTAGTCCATACATCTACTTGCATAGTTAAATTATAAGGAACAGGTTGGTGTCTTTTTATACTATACGCTCTACCTTGTTCATTTTCATATGCACCAGTTTCTTCGTTAAATTTCTTTTCATAGACTGGTACAGTCTCTTCATAGGATCCTAATGTACGTCTATCTGGTGCAGTTTCAAGTCCTGTTACATGACAACTAATAAACGGAGTTGTTTGTATCATGTTCTCACTGTTTTCTCTTACAATGTGTGCCGCCATTCTACTCACATCACCATAACGTACAGGTGCAGTTTGATAAACAACATTGCCAGCACTATCACTATGCATTGCAACTTGAAAGCCAGCAAATATTCTTATAAACTGTTGAATATATCTACGAAGTTGTTTATCGTAAAAATATGGTACTGCGGTAAGTTTTGAACCTTCGTATGCCATTATGAATTATCCGCCTGTGGTTTTATCACTTCGCTAAGTGCAGTTTGTTCTTTTGTTTCTTGGTCATCGACAACAGTAGTTTTTTCATTGAATATATAATCACTTGCATTATAAGTCTTATCAGTCCATGTCTGTCCAGTGATATTATCATATAGTCTGTGCCATCTGTTTCCTCGTCTTACAAATAGTCTATTTGGACTAAAATCTGTTCTAATAAAATATTCACCTTCTGATGGTGTACTAGGAAATTGATCACCACTTACTATCGATTCTCCATGATTGTAAGCATTTGATTGATTTACAAGTCCTCCACTTGTTGCATGGTCATACCCAAATAAATGTTCTGTAAGTGATGTACCAGTTGGATCATCTTTATCAGCCGCCTCAACAATAGCATCACTGATATTGAATTCTGCTTTATATGTACTAAGATCATTTTTAAGACTACCTTCTTCTCCGTCTCCTAAGATATCGTAGTATTCCTGGCTGTCTGTTAGTGGGCTTAGTTTGACACGCCAAATATGTGGATACCAAGTTTGACTAAAGCCTTCTGCGCCTCGGTTTGCATCATTAACAACATAATATTTGTTAATTGCTTTTTTATCTGCATTCAATAATAATGCATCTCTCAAATGAGGAAGTTCAAGTACATCACCAGGCATTAAACGTCTGCCCATTATTTCAACCATCTCGTTCATATGAAAATTCATATACAACATATCATTACTTAAAAATAATCCAAATTGTGTTAGATCAAAATCAGTGTCTTGTACGTTGTATACACCGCGTAGTTCGTAAATGTCTTTATCATACTTTCTGTCTCTGTTTTCCATAAACAACAAGTCTTGAACTTTTGTTTCGTTTATGATTCCTTCGACATTAATCAGTTCGCCACTTAGTGGATCAACTTCTCTACCATCAATATAATTTGGTTGTGAAGGATCGTCTTTGTCCTGTGTTACTGCTGGACCTAAGTATTTGTGTACATGTACACCTGTACCACCAACGCTAAATTGCTCACGGATATTCCTATCCATGAAGTGATAATCGTTAGTTTTGGTCGGTTTATAGATACTTAAACGTGGCATACAGTTATTTATCGATACCTTAAAGGTTGACAAATTTACAAAAGATGCTAAATTAATGTGTAAAGGCACATACAGAGAGGCAACAATTATGGCTACACCTAGAAGTTTAGTTAAAAAATCTAAAAAGAAAGTACCACTAAAACGAATCAGAAAACGTGGTTTACAGGCGCCTGGCTTTGAAGGCTGGGAAAATTTAGATGGTAATAAGTTTCATGCTTTAAAACGACACAACAATGATTTTTGGTATATGAACTATAAGCATAATGAAAACATTGAGCATATGTTTACTTGGATGAAAGAAAACGGGTATACAAAATCAGATATATCAAATGCAAAGAAAGCCGCAAAATACGAAGGACTAGTAGGTATATACTGCCGTATGTTGTTAGACGGATGTCCTGACTACAACGAAAAAGAACAAGAGCATTGGCAGTCTTGTCCTGGTACTAGTGGTGACATTAGACCTATGACCGATTATATTAAACCTAAAGTTACAGAACTAATAGAAGCTGGCAAACTAATTGTAGAAGAGAAAAAAGCTACAACAAAAAATGTTTATGTTCCTAGCATACAAGAACGTTTAGAAGAAGCGGCTGTAGATAAAACTGAAGATTTGGATCAATGGATTGACGATTGGCTAACTGACAGCAAAGCTAATCCACTAAAAGACAAAGTGCCTTTAAAATTGTTCAAGAAGAAACAAATTAATCTAGGACACCTACGTTTTGTAACAAACTGGTATAGTGGTAGTTATGAAGAACTACAAGAACTAAACAATCTGCCAACTGCTAGCAAACGTGACGAAATGCAACAACAACTTGCTGAAGGTTACGAAACATACAGTAAGCCACAAATTAAAGAGCTTACAGACTTTTACAAGCGATTGTTTGATGCTATTGAAATTATGAAAGCTGAACAAAAACAAAATCGTGCAGTTCGTAAACCTAAAGTAAAAAGTGCTCAAGAGCTAGTTAAGAAACTTAAATTCAAAGCTAGTGACGGAGATTTTGGAATAGCTAGTGTTAATCCAAGCGAGATTATTGATGCAACTGCGGTAGTTGTGTTTAACACAAAAAATCGTAAGTTGGGCATATACTATGCAGAAGACCATGCACAGTTTAAAGTAAAAGGCACCACACTACAACACTTTAGTGAAACTCGTAGTGTACAAAAGACCGTTCGTAAGCCAAGTGAAGTGTTGCCTAACTGGAAAAAAGTTACCAAACACAAACTAAACGCACAGTTTGGATATTTGAAAACAACTGAAACTAAAATGAATGGCAGATTTAATGCAGACACTATTATTCTCAAAGCCTTCAAATAAATACTTGTATGAGATTACATGAACTAGTCGAAGCACGGGTCGAACCTGACAAAAAATTTATGAGTCAGGTAGAGCAAATTCTTGACGACAGCATTGAAGAGTATCAACAAGTATTAGATGACAACGGAGATGTAGATGACATCTCTGAGCTTGAAGAAATACTTAACCAAAACAACTATGATGACTTACCAATAGAGTTTATTGCCACAGACCAAGAGCGTCAAGATCCAAATGAATGGATCAGTGCAGAAGCTGGCATAGACAAAGATGGTAAGTTTATGCAAGTGTATTTGTTTACAAAAAACCTCGAAGGCAAGTATGGACCAAAAACTTTTAAACAACTTGTAATGCGTATGCTAGCACATGAAACTATTCACTGGAATCAATATGCAAAAATAGGCATGGATCGGGTTAACAAAATTAAAAGTGGTCACCAAAAAGGTACTGAACTAGCAAATAAAACTGGAGATCCTAAAGATTGGATGCGTGAATATTTGCGTGATCCACACGAGCTTATGGCATATGGAAGTGACCTTGCTAGTGAAATAAAAGACCTAGACAATCCAGAGCAGGTGTTACGCAATCCAGAAGCACATAAAAATGACCTACCCAGTTATGCTAGGTATAGACAAGTTTTTGAGCCTAACAGTAAAGAGATTAAGCAACTGCTCAAGTACACTGTGGATTACTATAACGGATAAATATTAGTATGGCACTTGTAGATGATTTAACAAAAGAGATAGAACTTAGACTTGGTGGTCAAATGGTTGATGTAGAACTTGACCCTGAACACTACGAGCTATCTATAAACAAAAGTTTTGAAAAATATAGACAACGCAGTGAAAATGCGTTGGAAGAAGCATTTGTAGCACTTACTCTTGTAAAAGACAGTAGTGAATACACTTTAAGCAATGACGTAATAGATGTACTTGATGTGTATAGACGTAGTAGTGGTACACTCAATAGTGCAAGTAGTGGTGATATTGAACCTTTTGAAACTGCATATCTAAACAATTATCTATTATATAGTGGCAGAGCTGGCGGGTTAGCAGTCTATGATGCACTCAGCCAACACCGAGAACATTTGGGTAAAATGTTCGGAGAGAACTATACTTTTACTTGGAATACGGTTACCAAAAAACTTTTACTACACAGAAGAGTAAAAGCAGACGATACAGTATTTTTACATGTATATAAAACTCGTAGTGATGAAGAACTGCTACAAGATCCATATTGTTTACCTTGGCTTAAAGAATATGCACTTGCTCAAGCAAAACTTATGTTAGCAGAAGCACGTGGTAAATTTAACACTATTGCAGGACCACAAGGCGGAACTAGTCTTAATGCAGATGCTTTACGAATGGATGCTCAAGCACAACTAGATAAACTAGAAGACGATCTCAAATACTATGCTGAAGGACAACAAGGCCTCGGCGTAATTATTGGTTGACAAATTTTACTTTCCCTAATACAATAAAAAAATGATTATAGGAATATGTGGATTAATCGGTAGTGGTAAAGGCACCGTTGCTGATATTTTGGTAGAAAATCACAACTTTGAAAAGCTAAGTTTCGCTGACAAACTTAAAGATGGCGTAGCTAGTGTTTTTGGTTGGGATAGAGATATGTTAGAAGGCGACACAGATCGCAGTAGGATATGGAGAGAAAAAACTGATGTGTTTTGGTCAAACGAAACAGGCAGAGAAGTTACTCCTCGTCTTGTGCTTCAGTTATTTGGTACTGATTGTATGCGTAACGGATTCTTTGATGGTATATGGGTAAGCCTAGTAAAACAAAAAATATTAGAAGATCCAGATAAAAATTGGGTTATTCCTGATGTACGTTTTCCAAACGAAGTTAAAATGATACAAAGTGTACAAGGTCAAGTATGGCAAGTACGCAGAGGTGAATTGCCCGGTTGGTTTATGGATAAACGTGATAATGGTGTAGAACCCATAGATGTACATGCTAGTGAATGGGCTTGGATAGACAAAGACGAATCATTTGAACAAATCATACAAAATGATGGTAGTTTGGAAGATTTATTAAAAAAATTACAAAAAATGTTATAAAAAAGGTTGACAGTATGACATCTTGGTGCTATAGTGTATGTATAGTTAGAAACAAGGAGTGATAGATGTTTAGAATCCCAAACTTTCATAAGATGGAAATGACCTTTGAAGAAGCAAAAGGTGTACTTACTATCAACAATAGCTTAATTGATGGCATGGAACATGTCGATGCTATGTGGGAAAAACATTGTTCCGATGACTCCATGTACGAAGATGATGATGCGTTCTTTGAGAGTTGGATATATGAAGTAAACGCCTATAATAAAGTTTACTCAACAATGAAACCTTTATTTGCTTAAACCCTCAACCGAGAGGAGTCGGAGAAGATGGATTAGCATAACGTAACACCGCAAAAAGCACGAGTAGGTTCTCCCTTAAGAATTGAAAGTTATGGTGAAGCAGGGAGTTAAGGGGCTGGCTAGCTAAAAGTCCGGACTAGTCAGACTGACAGTGAAGCGACCACGTTAAAAGCCCGGCACTTATTTTAAACAAGGAGAACAAAATGGCATACACTTATCTACCAGTCGAAGTAAAATCAATTTCAAAAGCTGAATTCGAAGGTGTAAAGAATGCCTACATCGAAGCTGAAAAAAATAAGCAAGAATGGATTATTCAAGCCTTGCAAAAAGTATTCGATGATGTTAAACTTGGCGTAGTTAAGGTATCTGAATAATGGACGGTAATTTTGATTTAGCTTGGACTACAATAGAATGGCTTGCACTTATTGGTGTAATGTTTGGTATTGTACTAGCTATTATTTTTGGATTTGCAAAACTTGGATTTCAATATGCTCCGTGGATAGTTGCTGGTGCATTATTGATTTGGTTTTTTCAATAGGAGAAAATTATGATTACACCTGAAACACTTGAACCTGGAAAAGGATATGAATGTACCTTTACAGTAAAAAATATTACATTGGATGAATTTGGTCGTCCAGGCGGTATGCACAGTTTAGCAGACATACCAGTTGAGAAGATTGGAGATTATACAAGCACTGGAGCCATTGTCGCTCGTGACTTGAAAACCAAACTTATGGAAGTTGAAGATTCCAATTCAGATGGTAAACCTAATAAAACTTATGTAGTTAAGTTTGAAAATGTGGAGAACATAAATGAAGTATGATGATAGACATGGTGGTCCATATGACCGAGGTGGAGCAGACAGCTACTACCAAAGAGGATTTAAACCGCATTACTATTCAGGTGCAAGTATGCAGTCAGAAGAGATTCCTGAAGTACTAATGACAACTGCTGAAGTCGAAGCCTATACCGCAGGTTATAAAGATAACGAAGCCGCAGGTGACTTCAAGGATTGGGGTTAATGAATACACTATATTATATTGGTGATAGTTTTGTTGCAGATATTCTAACTAATAATTCTTCAACTTTAAAAGTTACAAAACAACCAGACAAAGAGCAAGTTTGGACATTCAAACTTGCTGAACTTTTAAATTGTAAACCTGTTTTTATCTCAGTGAGTGGGTCTGGTTTAGATTATGCACAATATCAATTTGATCGTAGATTGAAGAAAATTAACAAAGATAAAGATTATATTATTGTATCGCATACTGCTCCTAGTAGAAGATGGTTTGTTGAAAAAGCACCACAGTGTAGTAACTTTTTGAATTACATCACTACTAAAGGTGACTTAGATCAAAAATGGCTTATAGGAATGAAAGGGATGAATGAAAATTCTTCAACTGGTATACCAAGTATTCAACAAGCAGACATAGCAAGACATTATGCACTAGGTGTGGCGAGACCAGAGCTAGAATACTTGTATGGAGAAAGTATTATAACATACTTTAGACATTTTCAAAGACAAGGATATAAAATAATTAATATTCCAGCTACTCATGAGCCAGAGAATTATAGTATTGAACACAACGAATATTTTAAAACTATAGGGAATCTTGACACTGTGGCTAGAAATGAGTTTGCAGGTGAAGATAAATTCAAAGCATTTACAGAAATACTTAGCGGTGCAGATGGAAGAATAAACCATTTGACAACAGAAAATCATTTAATCTTAACACAAAAATTATACAAAACATTTACTGAATCTGCTGATTTAGATTTTACCACTGATTTCAAAAGTAATTTTATAACCAAAAAGAATTGGGAGTCTTATAACACACTTGGTATGATATCTGGCAATCATCATAGTTGGTATGACATAATTTCTAATTAATAGGTTGACAACGAATTTGTGTGGTGCTATACTACACGAATACTAAGGAATAATCCTTAACATTTAACTGGAGGCACATAATGGCTTTTACAACAATTAAATCTAACCAGAAAACTTTCTTAGAAACTTATCTAAGAGGTACTGGCAAAACTTTGACTGCGAAAGACGCAAAAGCAAGGTTTGGCATTCAGCAACTTCCTGCTAGAATGAGCGAAATGAAATCAGC
>CESQ01082129.1_pt1 | contig 11124 bp, 14 predicted proteins | sample 361401 | NCBI WGS metagenome assembly CESQ01 (sample SAMEA2622119, study PRJEB7988) | marine metagenome | isolation source: saline water (ENVO:00002010), including | reverse complement strand
TACAAGGATGGAAAGGTTTAAAGAAACACTATGAGAGATATGGATCTAATTCAGAGAAACTCGCATATGGTGCTTTAGATAAAGTCGTTGATATGAACACTAGCCCATTTGTTAGATATAGTGTTAATGCTATGGGTGCTGGTGACGCAGGTGCACGTACTATGATTGGTAGGCAATTCATGCGTCAAAGATCAGCAGCTAAAGCATGGGATGAAGCTACAGGTAATGGAGCTTGGATAGATAGTGATAAGCTTAAAGAGATGACCCTTAATGGAGAAGACGCATTTCGTAACGAAATCTTTAAATTAGATGAGCACGATATGTGGGTAGTTTCTGATAAAGGTGCTTCTATGGCAGGTGATGAAGCTGCTATGACTAGAGCATTACAGGAAAACTTTAAAGGTTTTGAACTTATTTCTAATATTCCAGGGATGAAAGCTTTCTTCCCATTTGTTAGGACTGGTTTTAACTACCTTGATGTAACATTCGCACATACACCTTTAAATATATTTAGAGATAAATATACTGATCTCAGGAAGCTAGCAAGTGATCCTAATCCAAACCCTATCTTACTTCAGAAGTATGGTATAAGACCAGAAGATGCAGCTTACGAGCTTGCACTTATGGAAGGTCGTATGGCTATGGGTACTACTGTTACTGGTCTAGTAGCTTTACTTGCTATGCAAGGTAGAGTTACAGGTAACATGCCTCCTAATAAAGAGGATAGAGACTTATGGAAACTTAATGGTATCCAACCTAGATCCTTTAAAGTATCTGATGGTACTTATGTTTCATATGATAAGCTTGAAATATTCAATACTTTATTTGCAACAACAGCTGATGTTATAGGACACTCAGATATATTAGGTGAAAAAGCTACAGATGAATGGATGAAGAAAACAGTCTTTATGACTTCAGCTGTGCTTGTTGACCAATCTATGTTAGCAGGTGTAGAAGATTTAGCTAGACTTATGAACCCTCAGAGTGCTGAAGATTTACTCTTAAAATCTGGTACACGTTATTTACGTTCACACTTGCCATATGCAGGTTTAATGGGGCAAATAGGTGACATTACAGATGCTAATGAAAAAGAAGCTAATAATTTCTGGGAGTTACTAGGCAAAAGAGATGCTTATATGAAAGGTAAGCTACCACCTAAGTATGATGTTTTATCTGAAGACCGTTCAGGAAAGCCGTTAAGGTATGGTCCTGAGCAACCTTTATGGAGAGCACTTAATTCTACTGCGCCTATAGCTGTCACCCACTTTGAAGGTGATGAACTGAAGGAAGCTCTTCATATGATTCAGTATAATATGCCTGAAACTCTAAGTACATTCCGTGGAGAACCTCTCAATTCTTTTGAGAAATCAGAAATGGAAAGGTACTTAGCTCAAAGTGATTTAAGAAAAGACTTACTAAAAGTCATTAGAAGTAAAACATTCAAAAATGCTCTTAATGAATATAAGTCTAGAAATTTAAAAGAATCTGATGGATACCTTTTAAAAGACCAAAGATTCTATAGAGCTGTTAAACAGGTATTTGGTCGTCATAAAACATTAGCTATGCGTCAGATGATGAAAGATAATCCAGGATTAGCTGCACGTTTACGTGTAAAAGCTATGCAAAAAGATATGGGTAGAACTGCTAACTTTGACAATCAGCAGCTTGTAGATTACCTCATATCTTCGTTTCCAAAATAAGCACCGTCCATATACATTGACTATTAATGGCGGTTACAACTAAAAAAACATTTGCGGCAGCGAATGGGTCCACAGCGACCTTTTCGCCTGTCAGCATCGAACTGAATAATCAAGATGATCTGGACGTATATGTAACCTTAACAGGTGGTACTAGAGTTAAAGGACTGAGACAAACCTCAGATACTACAGCTACTGGTAGCCACCCACAGGTTAACAATACAGACGGATTATATTTTCCACCAGTCGCATCTGGTGCACAACTTTATAACTATACCCTTTCCGCAGATAACAACACCATAACTTTTAACCAGAACCTACCCAATAATGCGGTAGTTAGTGTTGAAAGACGGACTAGAGACGGTACAGGAGAATACACTACCTTTGCAGGTGGTAGCACTATTAGATCCACGGAACTAAATAGAGCATTTGATGAAGCCAAATTTACAGCTCAAGAAGCAAGGAATAAAGCGTTCGATTTAGAACGACAAATTTTTAACTTCTCTGATGGTAATGTAAGGTTATTAGAAGATAAGACAATTGTATTTGAAGGGGCTACAGATAACGCTCACGAGACTACGCTTACTGTTACTGACCCTACAGCTGATCGGACTATTACCTTACCTAATATCACTGGTACGGTAGTAACGACTGGCGATACAGGTACCGTAACATCTACAATGATAAGTAACGGGACAATCCAAAAGGTTGACCTGGCAGGAGATTGTATTGATGGTACAAAAATTGAAAACGATGCAGTCGATTCTGAGCATATTGCTGCTGATTCTCTTGATACTGAGCACTATGCACCAGCTTCGATAGATGCAACTGCTTTACAAACAGATTCTGTAATCACAGATAAGATTCAGAATAATGCTGTGACAATGGCTAAACTTAACAGTGGTACACTTCCAAGTGATATCGTTGTTAATGAAGATAACCTAGCTGCAAACTCAGTAGGTGCTTCTGAACTAGCTGATAATGCAGTAGATACAAATGCTATACAAAATGATGCAGTAACAGCAGCTAAAATAGCAGATGCAGTAATTGTAACAAACAGTGAACATGCTTCATCGACTCCAAATGATGTTAGCTTCTTTACAACATCTGCGTCAGACGGAAGATATTTTAGACAAGATTCTTCTGAGACTATAGCAAGTGGAGCCACTTGGTCTAGTTCCGATAACTATATAGCAACTACAGCTGCAATTGATGCACGAGTTGCTAATGTTGTAGATGACGTAGGTGGTTTTGTTGCAATTAATAATGAGGTTAGTTTTCCTAACTCAAACCCTGATATCAAAGACGATGCTGGTACTGTTGTTAGTATTAAAGAACTTGTAACTGCTATTACTACAGGGTCTGGGGTAACTTCACATACTATATCAAACGGTAGAATAAATAATAATGCAGTTATTATTAATGGTTTAACAGGTAGTACAACCTATCCAGCTGGATTTGGTATGCTTGTTATTACAACTGGTACAGATCATACATATACATTCCATAGATTAGTCCCGAAAGCGACTGAAGTAAATACAGTTGCAAGTAATATAGGTAATGTTAATACTACAGGTGGCTCTATAGCCAATGTAAATACAGTAGCAGGTTCTATTGCTAATGTAAATACAGTAGCTGGTATCGCATCTAATGTAACTGCTGTTGCTGGTAACGCTACAAATATAAATGCTGTAAATGCTAACTCTACAAACATCAATGCGGTTGTTGCTAATGCGACAAACATTAATGCAGTAGCTGCTGATGCAGCAGATATAGGTGCTGTAGCGGGTAAAGCAACAGAGATAGGTAGATTAGGTACAGCCGATGCTGTAGCTGATTTGAATACTCTAGGTACAGCTGACGTTGTAGCAGACTTAAACACTCTAGGTACAGCGGATGTTGTAGCAGATATGAACACGTTAGGTACAGCTGATGTTGTATCAGACATGAATACACTGGCTACTACGTCAAACGTAAACAATATGAATACCGTTGCGGGTTCTATTGCTAATGTTAATACGACAGCCACTAATATAACTCATGTTAATAACTGTTCAAGTAATATAAGTAGTGTTCATAACTATGCTGATTTATACCAAGTAGGGACTTCTGCACCAACTACAAGAGCCGATTCTAGTGCTTTAACAGCTGGTGATATGTGGTTTGATAGTTCTTCTAATAAAGAGCTTAAGGTACATAATGGTACATCTTATCAATTAGTCACACCTTCTCAGGGTGTTCTAGATGATATAGCTATTGTATCTGGTAATATCACATTTACAGAAGATTTAGGACTTATTACTGCTGCTACCTCTACAGGTACAGGTAATAGTATAGAAACTTGTGCAGATAATATAGCCAAGATCCAAGCATTAGGTGCTTCTGCTGTAGTAACTGATATGTCTTTACTAGCTACTACAGATTGTATAGCTGATATGGCTATCTTAGGTACAGCTGATGTAGTATCAGACTTGAATACCTTGGGTACAGCTGACGTAGTAGCTGATATGAATACCCTAGCTGTAACAGATGTTGTTAATGACATGAATACGCTGGCTACTACCAGTAATGTCAACAATATGAATACTGTTGCTGGTATTTCTAGCAACGTAACAACGGTGGCGGGGATTTCTGCAAACGTAACGACAGCAGCTAATAATAATGCAAACATAACAACAGTAGCAGGTAATAATACTAATATAAATACAGTTGCAGGTAACAATTCTAACATCTCAACAGTTGCTGGAGTTAGCGGAAACGTAACCACAGTTGCTGGAATAGCATCAAATGTCACTACAGCTGCAACAAACAACGCTAATATCACAACTGTAGCTGGTTCAATAGCTAATGTGAACACTACAGCAGGTGCTATTGGAAATGTTAACAATGTAGGTACTAATATAGCTAATGTTAACACTGTATCCAGCTCAATTGCAGACGTAAACCGTTATGCAAATGAATATAAGATAGCAGCTTCTACTCCAGGAAGCCCTTCTGAAGGTGATCTTTGGTATAATAGTTCAGGAAACACCTTAAATTACTATAATGGTAGTTCATGGACTGGTATATCACCAGGAATTGCAGCGATTGTATCTGATTCTTCCCCTCAATTAGGTGGACATCTTAATGCAAATAGTAAAAATATAACAAATGGTGCTACATTTACAGCTACTACATTCAGTGGTGACTTAAACGGAACTATTAACACAGCTACAACTGCTGCAACACAGACTACAGGAGACAACACAACTAAGGTTGCTACCACAGCGTTTGTGAAAGCAGCTATTGATGCGTTAGTAGACTCTGCTCCAGGAACATTAAATACATTAAATGAGTTAGCAGCAGCTCTAGGAGATGATTCTAACTATGCTGCATCAACTACAACAGCTTTAAATGCTAAAGCACCTCTTGCAAGCCCTACATTCACAGGTACAGTGACAGCTGGAACAATCACAGGATCAAACTTACAACTCGACTTCGGAACCCTATAAATGGCAAAATTATTAAAACTAAGGCGTGGAACAACCACGCAACATGGTAGCTTTACTGGAGCCGAAGGCGAAGTTACTGTTGATACTGATAAGGAATCCCTTGTCGTACATAACGGCTCAAATGCTGGTGGATACCCTCTTGCTAGAGAAGACATGTCTAATGTCTCTAGTGCTAGTATAGCTGGCAGATTAGCTAACGATTCTATAGCAACAGATAAAATTGCTGCTGGAACACTACCTTCAGACGTAGTAGTTAATACAAATAATATTCTTGATGGAACTATCGTTAATGCTGATGTTTCTGCTAATGCAGCGATAGCTGGAACAAAGGTTTCTCCTAACTTTGGTTCTCAGGCTATAACTACAACTGGAAATATAACTTCAAATGGACAAATAAATATTGAAAGCACAAGCCCAAGATTGCATTTAGCTGATACTAATAGTGAAGATGATTTCTCTGTTTATAACCTAAATGGTGTATTTACTATTTTTAACGAAGATGACACTAGGAGTGATTTAACTATTGATTCAAGTGGACAAGTAGATATTGCTGGCAATTTAGATGCAAATGGTGGTGTTGACGTAACAGGAAACATCACAGTTACAGGAACAGTTGACGGTAGAGACGTAGCTGCTGACGGTACTAAATTAGATGGTGTTGAAACTAACGCTACAGCCGATCAAACTGCTGCTGAGATTCTTACAGCTATTAAAACTGTAGATGGTGCTGGCTCAGGGCTAGATGCCGACCTTTTGGACGGTGAAACTTCTGGTTCATTCTTAAGATCGGATACTAATGATTCCTTTAGTGGTCAATTAACTTCAACTTGTACTAACGATGAAAAATTAATTCTTAGTGGTACAAACGACCCTTATATAAGATGGCAAGAAGGTACAAGTGATAAAGCTTATATCAGATGGAACGCAGCTGGCTTCTTTGGCTTATACAACCAAGAAGATAGTTCATCCATAAGAATTAAAGATAGTCTCGATTTCAGTACAGATGGCTCTACTTATCACACTATTTGGCACGCTGGCAATGACGGTTCTGCCAGTGGATTAGATGCCGATATGCTGGATGGAGTACAAGCAGGTGGCTTTTTAAGGGCTGATACTGCTGATACTGCTACTGCCGATATTACCTTTAGTGGTGGTGCTGGTGCAGTAACTATTGCTGCTAACAGTGATATTCGACTTCCTAATGGCAACTGGGCAGGAGACAGTACTTCTCCAAAAATACAAGGACACGGAAACTATTTATATATTTGTGGTGGATCTAGTGGTTTCGTTTTTAGAGAAAATGCTACAAATAGGTGGTTTATTGACGGTAATGGGCATTATATACCTGGTGCTGACAGTACTTACGACATTGGTGAAAACGGCACAAGAGTAAGAAACATATATGCTGATACTCTCTACGGTGATGGTTCAAACCTAACAGGAGTTCAACCGTTCCCCAGTGGAACCAAGATGCTCTTCCAACAGACATCTGCTCCTACAGGATGGACAAAGGTAACTTCTAGTGTAGATAACAAAGCTCTTAGAGTAGTATCTGGTTCAGTAAGTAGTGGTGGTAACCAAGCCTTTACATCAGCGTTTGCTAGCAGAACACCTTCTGGTAACGTAGGTTCTTCAGGTAACTCAACAGCCTCCTTTAGTGGTAGTGTAAGTGGTAACACAGGTAACTCTGGTGCATCTACAAGTAACGTAAACACAGGTGGTAACGTAAATAACCATACGTTGAGTTCTAACCAGATGCCTAGTCATAGTCATGGTATAACTTCTTGGTATAGTGACCAATATCAAAATAGACAGGGTAATCAATATACAGGTGGACTTTCCAACAGTAGTGCAAATATTAATACTAATAATTCTGGAGGCGGTGGATCTCACTCACACGGATTCTCTGGATCTGGTCACAGCCACAACGTAAATAATCATACTCATAGTTTCAGTGGTAACTTTAGTGGTAACACTGGAAACCACACCCATAATGCTGGTTCCTTTAGTGGTTCAGCTATGGATTTTGCCGTACAATATCTAGACGTAATTATTTGTTCTAAAGATTAAATGACCCAACTTAAACCTGGCACCTTATGCCCTCTGATCGGTGAAGATTGTCGTGGACTTGAATGTTCATGGTATACACAGATACGTGGGCAGAATCCACAAACAGGTGAAGATATAGATGAGTGGGGATGTGCAGTTACATGGCTGCCCACCTTACTTATCGAAAATGCACAGATGCAAAGGCAGACAGGAGCAGCAGTAGAATCATTTAGAAATGAGTCTGTTAATACCAGAAACATGCTTGCTGCTATTACTCAAATGCCAAAACTAACAAAAGTTATAGAACATGACAACTAAAAATGTATGCGTAATCGTTCCAGATAAAGTAGTCTCAGTAGATGGCGAATCCTATGTACTAGATACTTGGTCTTTTGGCGATTCAAAGATTTGGGCTATCCAATGGGATGGTTCAACAAAAACAGGTGATATCGAACCTGCTCCTGTTAATGGAAAAATAGAAGGTGGTAACGAAGATCTTACTGCTCAAGATTATGACACGAAAGTAAAACATTATGTAGATGCGTGGGAAGTTCAAAAAGCTAAAGTTGCAGCTGCTGTAGCAGAAGCAGAGAAGAAAGAAAGTGATGAAACGGCAGCTAAAATTGCTAACCGTGCAGCAGTTAGAAAACTAGGTAAAATACCTGTTGAAAACCGCTTACCAATTTACCCTTCTGGCGTAGATTCTATATGATAGATGAGCTATTCTCAATACCTCTATACAGTGCTAAAGTTGATAACTTTAATGTTATACAGAGTGAAATCACTAAAGGGATCAAAGACAGTAAGTTTTCTACCAACCCTGAGTGGGGTAGAACACATTACTTATCTGATCCCAGTTTTTCAGAGAATTGGCTTGCCAAACATCGTTGTGACACCTTACTATCTGAGATAGAAAACCATGTGAATAATTATAAAAATGTGTTACATGTAGGAGATTGTACGCTTCAAGAGTCTTGGGTTGCTTTATTTAAAGAGCATAACTATGGACATGTACATGATCATGCAGGTAGTAAAATATCAGGCGTTTATTACTTTAAAACTAAAGGTAGTAAAGGTAATATTTTTTTCACATCTAAAAGATCTTGGCAAGGTAGAGTAGAATCTACCAGTCAGGAGGGTTTATTGATGTTGTTCCCTAGTGATCTTAAACATGGTATTACTACAAATACATCTACAGTATCACGGATTAGTATATCCTTTAATTTAGCATGAGAATACCTTCAGTTAATTTGCCCGAAGGTTTTGGTTTACCTAAAAGTTTACTTATACCAAAGGCAGAACTGAAACCTCCTAATGCAAGAATACCTGCTTTTCCAGCTATAGTTATACCTCCTACAGATTTAGAACGACCACGAGGGGTTGAACCTGAATCTACAGAGCAACCTCAACCACCCAAACTGACTATACCTGTATTGGATATACAAATGCCAATACCTGAAACAGCCGTAGTTATTACAGCAGTTACTACAGCAGTAGTGGCAGTTGCTACAACTACCGTTACTCAGTCTTTATTTGAACCAATCAAAAAGAAGGTACAGAAACAATTACAAGCTAAAGTTAACAAATGGAAGGAGAACAGGAAAAAAAGAAAGGACTCCTCGGAAAGCTGAAAGATGCTGCTGAGGATCAAGAACATCAGATCCAAATTCTAGGTACATTTGTCAGACTTGGCGTTGTAGTCTGGTCTGGATTTATCATTACGATGAACTACGTAGAAATACCTATGGTCAAGAAATCTGGTAACTCAGATATCACGTTCGTTGCTAGTGTGTTTACGGGCGCACTTGCAACTTTTGGCTTGACTACTGGTAATAAAAACGGCAGTAAAGCCGTCAATTGTCCTATGGCAAAGAAAAAAGACGAATGAAGAAGTTATGTTTATTTCTCATACTGATGGCACCCACGGTAGCGAGAGCAGAATTAGTAACCCCAAATTTCACACAGGGTTCTATGCAATCGACCACGACCACCACACAAACAATTACCGAGACTATCGACCACGAACTATTTGGAGGAGCTTACTCTAAATGGACTGGCGAAAATATAACCCCTTCAGCAGATATTTCTGGAAGCGGAACTACATTCTCGGTAACTTCAGCTGGCGATCCCTTTACTCTGGAGATAACAACCAGAGCAGCGGGAGCTACCATAGAGACAATAGACATAGACAGAAGTATCACAACAAACGCTACTACTACGTCCTTGTCAGTCTTCTCGCAATAGGAAACCCTGCCTTAGCTAATGAACCAGAAGTACAAAACACCTCCAACCCTGTGGCTGCGGCAACAGGAAATGTTACCAATCAAGCTGTACAGTTCCAGAATAACGGTGCTCCCAGTAGACAGCATTATGGTCCCAACATTTCGTGCAACGGATCTACTATGACGTTTAGCCCATTTTATATGGGTAATCATACGGTACCAATGGACCCTGAAGCTTATGTTCAAAATGAGAACTGGGGCTTTCAGGTTAACTTCATGATACCTCTAGACCAAAAGGGTCTGAAACAATGTAGACGTATAGCAGCAAGACAAGAAGAAAAGATGCGATTGGATTATGAGTTAGTACGGGCACTTAAATGTGCTGAGTTACAACAGAAAGGTTTTATGATTCATCCTAAATCCCCTTTCTATAGTATGTGTTCTGATGTTATTCCAATTGCTTCATATATCAAATCAACACAACCACCCAAGGAAAAGCCTTGGTATAACCCTTTTTAATTATGACTGGTGATAGAACACCCTCCTCACGAGAAAAAACACGTGAAGCTGCTATTGCAGCAGAAAAAGCTAAAGCTAAAGAAAAGTCCGAGTAAACCTTAACCAATTAAACTAATGATCGTATTAATCAAGCCTGTCCTATTCGCTTTCATCAAGTCCAAAGCAGTTAAACAACTTGTAGTTGACCTGCTCGAAAAGCTAGCAGCATCCACAGATAATACCCTGGATGACCAGGCAGTTGCACTTGTCAAAAGAAATCTAATTAAGTAAATGACTACAGCTAAAAAACGGGCTACTGATTCACAGTTCAATGAACTACATAAATTAGTAACCACGGAGTTTTTAGCTAGGATAAAGTCAGGGGAAGCTACTACAGCTGACCTTAAAGCGGCTTGCGATTGGCTAGCTAAGAATGATATCACGGGCATTGCCTTCGATAGTTCCCCTCTAGGGAAGCTAGCCGATCTTATGCCCAAGGTTGATTTTGATGCAGTCCAAAAAGCAGTACACCGATAATGGCTCCTAAAAAACTCCCATATTCTAAACTGAAGAAGAGTGCCAGGAATTACCGCAAGAACCCTTTGGCTCGCAAGAAAAAGAATGCGTCTCAAAGGAAACGAAATAAGCTCAAGATCAACAAGAAGTATAGAGCCGAACTTAACCGTGCCAGAAGAAAAGCTGGAGAATACGGTAAAGGTGGTAAAGACTTCTCTCACACAAAACGAGGTACGTTAGTACGTGAGAACGCATCTAAAAACAGAGCACGTAATCGTGGTAAAAAATGACACCTATACTTCCTAACGCAAACCATTACACTTACAATCTACTAGCTATGACTTCATCCGAGGCAAACAGACTCTGGAGAAAAGCTATAAAAGAGGCAAACAACTATGAATGTATTTATTGTGGAGAACTCCATAACGAGAATGATCTTACCATTGATCATGTACAGCCCCGATGTATGGGAGGTTGTTCCCATACTAGGAATTGTGTACCCGCTTGTGTCAAGTGTAATCAAAGCAAAGGAAGTCAAAATTGGTTAAACTGGTTTAGGGATAACTTCCCACCAGACCCCTTTAGAGAACAACAAATCCTTCAATGGATACAATAGCACCTATGAAATTATTTTTAGATACCGCTGATACT
>CESQ01067046.1_pt1 | contig 11134 bp, 8 predicted proteins | sample 361401 | NCBI WGS metagenome assembly CESQ01 (sample SAMEA2622119, study PRJEB7988) | marine metagenome | isolation source: saline water (ENVO:00002010), including | reverse complement strand
CAGGATGTTGCTGCGTTGCGGCAAAACTAATGGCAATCGCCATGCCAGTTTGCACGCAGCCTTTCACATATAAATTTCATGTTATTTATCAGTCAGTTATTCAATTTTACACATCTCTGAAATGTATATTGATGCGTTTTTTAATGCACATTTTTTTGGCAAAAACCCGGATTTGCTCAAAGGTTAGTCATACAAGTCGGGCACTTGTCCGGTCTCCGGTCTCGCATCCGCCACAGGCCCGATCACGACACTCGAGGCGGCACGACGACGCCCGAAAAAATCGGGACGGACGATTGGCAATGGCATCGCGGCGGGATTATATGTCGCCTTAATATCGCCTCAGACTATACCAGCTATCGATACAGACTATTTAAACTTATCCCCCGGAGACACCATGACCGCGCCCCAACCCCAGACCGCCGCCCCGCAGACCCAGACCAAGGCCCGCCAACTCCGCGAGATGCTTTTGTCGCCCGAACTGGAATTCATCATGGAGGCCCATAACGGCCTCAGCGCCAAGATCGTCGAGGAAGCCGGATTCAAGGGCATCTGGGCATCCGGGCTGTCGATGTCGGCGGCGCTCGGCGTACGCGACAATAACGAAGCCTCCTGGACCCAGGTTCTGGAAGTCCTGGAGTTCATGTCCGACGCCACCTCGATCCCGATCCTGGTCGACGGCGACACGGGCTGGGGCAACTTCAACAACATGCGCCGCGCGGTGACTAAATTCTGTCAGCGCGGCATCGCCGGCATCTGCATCGAGGACAAGCTGTTCCCCAAGACCAACTCTTTCATCGGCGAAGGCCAACCTTTGGCCGACAAGAACGAATTCGCGGGCAAGATCAAGGCCGGCAAGGACAGCCAAACGGACCCGGACTTCAGCATCGTTGCGCGGCTGGAGGCCTTCATCGCCGGGCGCGGGCTAAACGAGGCGCTCGACCGCGCCCATGCCTATGCCGAGGCCGGGGCCGACGCCGTGCTCTGCCACTCCAAGCTGGCGACGGACGCGGAAATCCAGGCCTTCATGGCTGGGTGGGACGGCCGCGTACCGGTCGTCATCGTGCCGACCAAGTATTACTCCGTGCCGACCGACGCCTTCCGCAAGGCCGGGGTGTCGCTGGCGATCTGGGCCAACCACAACCTGCGCGCCTCGATCACCGCGATGCGAGAGACGACCGCCAGAATTCTCCGCGAGGAAAGCCTGGCCGGGGTCGAGCCCGACATCACCACGGTCTCGGAAATCTTCGATATCCAGGGCAATGCTGAATTGAAACAGGCCGAAGCCCGGTATCTGCCCGCGACCAAGGCGCGGGCCTGACCCGGGCGAGGCTGTTTCGATAGGATGCACCGGCCCTCTTGCCGAGGCGCCCGGCGATACGATAAGCCAGCAGGCATAACCCTGCATCGACCGGAAAACACACCATGATCGACGCCGACGACTTCCTGACCCCCCTGCGCGCGCGAGGCTACGACTTCTTCACCGGCGTCCCCTGCTCGTTCCTGACGCCGCTGATCAACAAAGTGGTTGAGGGCTCCATGGGGGGCGGGGCCAATGGGCGACTCGATTACGTCGCGGCAGCCAGCGAGGGCGAGGCCGTGGCCATTGCCTCTGGCGCCTGGCTGGCCGGGCGCGAGACCGTGGTGATGTTCCAGAACTCCGGCCTCGGCAACGCGGTCAATCCGCTGACGTCGTTGAACCATCCGTTCCAGATCCCGACCCTGGTGGTCTGCACCTGGCGCGGCGGGCCGGGATTGAAGGACGAGCCGCAGCACGAGGTCATGGGCCAGATCACCCCGGACCTGCTGGAGGTCATCCGCGTCCCCTACCTGCCGTTCCCGAACGAGGCCGGATCAGTGGAGCAGGCGATCACCGTCGCGACCAGCTATATGGACAAGAGCGGCCTGCCCTTTGCCTTCATCATGGAAAAGGGCGATGTGAAAGACGACGGCCTGGACGCCCCCACCCTGCCCGCGCCCGAGATGGGCCCGGTGCACGAGATGTTCACCGGCGGCGAGCTGCCGGGCCGCATGAAATCGATGGAGGCGATCCTGGAGGTCCTGCCCGACAACGCCGGGATCATCGCCACCACCGGCAAATGCGGGCGCGAGCTGTTCACCATCGAGGACCGCGAGCAGCACCTTTATCAGGTCGGCTCCATGGGCGGGGCCGCGGGCATGGGATTGGGCGCGGCCCTCAATGTCACCTCGCCGATCGTCGTGTTCGACGGCGACGGGGCGGCGCTGATGAAGCTGGGCTCCATGGCGACCATCGGCTCGATGCGGCCGGAAAACCTGATCCATATGGTGCTGGACAACGGCACCTACGATTCCACTGGCGGCCAGCCGACCACGGCCCCCGCCGTCCGCTTCGCCCGCGTCGCCCAGGCATGTGGCTATGCCGCCGGATGGGAGGTCGACGACCTCGCCGGCCTCAAACAGGCGACCGCCGAAGCCCTCAAGACCCCCGGCCCGCACTTGATCCACATGAAGATCGCGCCGGGGTCGATGAAGGAACTCGGCCGCCCGACGGTCACCCCGCCCGACGTCGCGCGGCGGTTCCGCGACTTCCTCGCCCCTTACCGCAAGGCGGGCGCCTAGACCCCCAGGAAGTCGGCGACGAAAGCTGCCATGGTCGAATAGGTCGCCGCCGGCACGGCCAACTCGGCGCCGAAGCCCTTGTGACCCAGGCCACGCCCCGGCCGGTTGATAAAGACCGTGTCGAGCCCCAGCAGGTTGCCCGGCCGCACATCGGCCCGCAGGCTCTGGCCGACATGCAGGACCCGGCCCGGCGGAATGCCCATGGCCGCCAGGTCGGTCAGCCCCAGCACGAAATGGCGCAGCGACGGCTTGTATGCCCCCGCCCGCTCCGCCGTCACCACCACGTCGAAGCAATCTTCCAGCCGCGCATGGCTCGCCGCGAAGGAGGCGTTGTCCATGTTGGTCAGGGCTCCTAAGCGAAACCGTTCCTTGAGCCGGCGCAGGGCCGCGACGCTGTCGTCGTAGGCGGGCCAGGACGGCACCGAGGCCGCGAAACGCTCCCGCACCTCAACATCCACCGCCAGGCCCAGGTCGTTCGCGACATAGGCGAAGGCCGCGCGCAGCACGTCCGGATAGGACCGCGCGGGCGCGAGTTGCTGATAATGGGCGCGGGCCCGGTCGAACATATCGAGCAGATCGGCCCGGCCGCAGGACGCCCCGGCCTTCGCGGTCCAGTCGGCCAGATCGTCGAGGATCGTCGGCTCCCAATCGATCAGGGTGCCGTAAACGTCGAAGGTGACCGCGTCGTAGCGCTCGGGGTCGAGCGGCACGGCGTCCTGCGGCGCGGAATGGGTCATGGGGGTACTCATGGGCTTCGTCCTTGGGGTTTTGGTTGTATAAATTATCGATAATCGATAATATGAGAACACCGATCCGGAGAGTCAACCGCCATGCCGAAACCGTCCACCCGTCCCGCCACCGATGACGCCACGATGCCGCCCGCCGCCAACATGACCACGGCGGAGCGGATCGCGGCCGAATTGCGGCGCGAGATCGTGACGGCGGAGATCGGCCCGGACACGGCGATCCGCCAGAGCCACGTCGCCGCCCGCTTCGGCGTCAGCCAGGCCCCCGTGCGCGAGGCGCTGAGCCTGCTGGCCTCGGAACACCTGGTCGTCTATGCGACCAACCGGGGGGTGCGCACGGCGTCCTTCGACCGGGCGGAGGTGCGGGAAATCACGGACCTGCGCCTGACGTTGGAACCGGACCTGCTGTCCCGCGCCGCGAAGGCGTTCACGCCCGCCGACGCCACCGCCGCCGCCCGCGCCATCGACGAGATATCCCAGGCCGCCGACATCCACGCCCTGATGCGCGCCAACGACCGCTTCCACATGGCGCTTTACCGCCCCGCCGCGCGCCCCCTGACCCTGGCCATGGTCCGCGACCTGCGCGGCCGCCACGGCCGCTACCTGGGTTTCATGTGGAAACATTCGGGCCACGGCCCGGCCTCGCTGCGCGAACACCGCGGGCTGCTGAAACTGATGACCGACGGTGACGCCGCCCAGGCCCGCGACCAATTGCGCGCCCATATCGCGGCCTCGTCCAAGGCGATCCTGGCCGCCCTGGACGAACACGGGATCGACTAGGGCCGCTTTTGACCCGAAGCGGACAATCTCCACCCCTATCGTCAAGCATGCCTTGACCTAAAAAGCGTGGGGTCTAGTCTGCGGTTCTCTTAATCGTTCTTGGAATATGTTCGAACAATGATTTCTGTCCCCAACGAAGCCGATAAATCCGATATCGGCGTTCTGATCTGCGGTCATGGCTCGCGGAGTGATGCGGCGGTGGCGCAATTTTCAAATTTTGTCGGGAAATTGCCTGATTACCTGCCCAACTGGCCGATTGAGTATGGTTATCTTGAGTTCGCCAACCCCGTGATTAGGGAAGCATTGGACCGATTGCGGGATCGTGGCTGCAAACGGATCCTCGCGGTCCCGGGGATGCTGTTCGCGGCGATGCATGCGAAAAATGACATCCCCTCTGTCTTGAACGCGTACGCGCGTAAACACGGTATCGAGATCGGTTACGGGCGGGATCTCGGGATTGATCCGAAAATGATTTCCGCTGCGGCAAGCAGGGTTGAAGATGCGATTGCCGAGGCTGAATGCTCCGGGCACGCCGTGAGCCGAGAGGAAACCTGCCTCGTCGTGATCGGGCGTGGGGCGAGTGATCCCGACGCAAATTCCAACATTTCCAAAGTTGCTCGCCAACTCCAAGAGCAGACAGGGCTTGGCTGGAGCGAGACCGGCTACTCAGGCGTGACGTTTCCCTTGGTCGAACCTTGCTTGGAAAAGGTTTGCAAACTCGGGTTCAAACGGATCGTCGTGTTTCCGTATTTTCTGTTTTCAGGCGTGTTGATCGATCGCATATACGGGTTTTCGGATTTAGTGGCCACGCGCCATCCCGATATCCAGTTCGTGAAAGCCGATTATCTCAATGACCATCCGCTGGTTCTGACCACGATGGCGGAGCGTATTACGGGGATACTAACCGGCGACAACGCGATGGATTGCTCGATGTGCAAATATCGCGAGAAAATTATCGGTTTCGAGGCAGAAGTCGGCATGCCTCAGATGAGCCATCACCATCATGTCGAAGGCCAAGGCGCACAAGCGCCGGGGTCAAATGTTGCTACCTGTACGCTTTGTGAGGCGTTTTGCACGGGTGCTTGTCGGCTTGTGATGGAGCAACACGACCACGACCACGGCGACGGCGCGCATTCGCACCATCATCCGAAATATCCGTTTGCGGATCACCCGCTTGGCCCGGAAAGCGTCCGGAAATACCTGAAAAACTGAGTAAGGGTTGGACGCGCGCCCTCCTTTATCGATTCCTCAGGAACTTACTGCGCGCGGGCGCGCAAGCCGCATTGCGCCAGCGTCGGTTTTCTGTATCTCCGGAATGCGGCATAAAGCCAGTCAAGAAGCCAAATAAAGGGCGGAATGACAGCCAGGCGACCGAATATCCTTAGGTACGGCAATTCGGACCAGATCGCGGCGAAAGCGGCCGCGCCGGTCACGATCTGTCCGTCTGACTTTTGAACATGCAGTTCAGACAGGGCATCTTCTAAAAATATCCCTTCAGGCAAAGTTATAGTGTCATCTGACAGGTCGACCCAATCAACCCGATCAGAACCGGCTAAGCGTCTGTAAAATTTGATTTCGCGCAGACAGATGGGACACGAACCATCATAGAATACTGTTGTGCTCATGGTGCTGCTTACGTTTTGCGACACCCCTTGGATCACAGATTTCTCAAAAGACCGCTATCGTTCTCATCAATGCGCCGACGGACGATCGGTCGGGGATGGGGAGCGATCCGAAAAGCGAGGATCGGAAACCGTTGGTTTAAAATCCGAGATACAGGTACTTCCTCATCGGCGCGTCCGGCTGCGGCGGCTTGGGCTAAACTCATTTTCGCAGCGTGTCAGGTGCCGCAGAAAGTTCTCTTCACTTCTTCATTCGGTTTTGGCGCGCGCACATACTTAGAGTTTTCCGGCCGCTCCGAGAACGGATCGGCCAACTCTGCAAGCAGCTCGTGGAACAACACAAAATCACCCGTCTTTTCGGCCTCTTCAATGGCTTCCTGGACCAGATGATTGCGCGCGACAATCGCCGGATTGGTCGCCCGTAGTCTTTGCCGGGCAGCATCCGCGGTATCATTGTCTTTGATGACGCGCGAACGCCACTCGCCGAGCCATTCATGCACGGCAGCCGGTTTTTCGAATTGTCGCAGAAACAGATCCGCCTCGTCGTCATCCTGCACCGCGTTCGCCAGGTTTCGGAACGTCAAGGTAAAGTCCGCCAATTGATCGGCCATCACCCCCAACAGGTCGAGAGCAATCCGCAATCCCTCGCCCGGGCCGCAATCCAACCCAAGCTTTGATGCGAACGCGCGCCCCAAGTCCTCGGCAAAGATTTCGGGGAACTGATCGATGATGCCTTGCGCTTCGGATACGGCGGTCTCCGTTCGATCATCAATCAAAGGGAGCAGGCATTGCGCAAGCTGTGCGAGGTTCCACTGCAACGCGTTCGGTTGGTTGATGAACGCATACCGCCCGCCATGGTCAATAGAGCTGAAGACCTTATCCGGGCTATAGGTGTCCATGAAGGCACAAGGGCCATAGTCGATCGTTTCGCCCGAGATCGAGGTATTGTCCGTGTTCATCACACCGTGAATAAACCCAACGGACATCCACTTCGCGATCAATGCGGATTGGCGTCTGAGCACCTGCTCCAACAACATCTTGGCTGGCTGCGCATTCCCGACAAGGTCGGGAAAGTGCCGATCAATGGCGAAATCGACCAGGATCTTCAGCGCCTCAATATCTTTACGTGCTGCGAAATATTCAAAGGTGCCAACGCGCAAGTGGCTCTGTGCGACACGCGTCAAAACGGCACCTGGAAGCGCATCTTCCCGATAAACGCTCTCACCCGTCATCGTCACGGCGAGCGCCCGCGTTGTCGGAATGCCCAGCCCATCCATATACTCGCTGACAATATACTCACGCAGCACAGGCCCCAGCGCAGCCCGTCCGTCACCGCCCCTCGAATAGGGTGTACGGCCCGCACCTTTCAGATGAACGTCCTGACGAACCCCATGGCGGTCGACAATTTCGCCAAGAAGGATCGCGCGCCCATCGCCCAATTGCGGAACAAAGCCGCCAAATTGGTGCCCGGCGTAGACCATCGCCAAGGGCTCCGAGCCTGTCGGCACACAGTTTCCGGAAAACACCTCCGCACCCAACTCGCCTCTCAAAGCATCTGGATCCAGCGCCAATGAGTGCGCCAGTTTCTCGTTAACGATGACGAGTTGGGGTGCCGTCACCTTGGTCGGTGGAAGACGGGTATAAAACCGCTCGGGCAGTTGTGCGTAGCTGTTATCAAACTGAAATTCTATGTTTTCCATTGGGCCCTCATAATCATGATGCGGGCAAAAGTCATCAGTCGCGCTTCGAGTTAATTGGCCGAACGATTGCGGTGGACCCGGCAGGATCATGTCCGCTTCTGGCTGTTAGCAGAAAGTGCCCGAACGCCTCTAAGGCCGCCCCGCCCGACGTCGCGCGGCGGTTCCGGGAGTTCCTGGCACCCTACCACAAGGCGGGCATATAGCCCGTTTCGCCCGGCCGTCGGCGGCGCCCGGCAGACCGGGCCGCAAGGTCAGGCAGCCCGTACCTTGCCGACCAATTCTACGACCTGGCGCTCCAGCTCTTCGGTGTTCTGATCCAACTCGTTCGAGGCCGACAGGAGTTCCGACGCCTGCCGGCCCGTGCTCTCCGCCGCCACGGCAACCTCGGAAATATTGGCGCTGACTTCCCGGGTCCCCTCGGAGGCCTGATCGATGTTTCGCGCAATTTCCTGGGTTGCCGCACCCTGCTCCTCGATGGCGGCGGCAATGCTGTTCGTGACGTCGCTGATCTCGTTGATGACTTTGCCGATCTCAAGGATGGCGACGACGGCGTCTTCCGTGGCGGTTTGAATCCCGGAAACCTGGCTCTCGATATCGTCCGTCGCCTTGGCGGTTTGATTGGCGAGGTTCTTGACCTCGGATGCGACGACGGCAAAGCCCTTCCCGGCGTCACCGGCGCGCGCGGCCTCGATCGTCGCGTTCAGCGCCAACAGATTCGTCTGCTCCGCGATGTCGCTGATAAGCGAGACGACTTCGCCGATCTTGCTCGCCGCTTCGCTGAGACCCTGGACCTTTTCATTGGTCTGCCGCACGTCCTCGACGGCGCGGGCGGTGATCGACGTGGAGCGGGTGACCTGTGCGCCGATTTCGGACACGGACGAAGAAAGCTCATCCGTCGCCGCGGCAACGGTTTGCACATTCGCCGCAGCCTGTTCGGATGCGCTGGCGACGGCGCTCGATTGGCTGGAGGATTGTTCGGCGTTGCTGGTCAACATCTCCGCCGACGATTTGACACGCTCGGACGCGGTGGCTAGGCGCCGGGCGATCGCGCCGATCAAATCCTCGATTTGCGCGGCGACGCCCTGCAACAGGTTCTTCCGGTCCTCGGCGGCCTTTCGGTCCGCTTCCTCCTGCGCCGCCCGAAGACGTTTCACTTCGATCGCATTCTGTTTGAACCGCTCGACGGCGCGCGCCATGTCGCCGACTTCGTCCTTGTTGGCGGTGTAGCCGACGGTGACGTCCAAGTTGTCTCTCATCAGTTCGGCCATGACCCCGGTAATGTGCTGGACCGGGTTGGTGATGGAGCGGCCGATAACGAAGGTCGCCAGGACGCCGAACGCAAAACCCGCGACCACCGCGCCGATGAGAAGCTGAATGCCCAGGATTTCATCCTGTTCCGCCTTCTTCGCCGAATTCTCCGTAAAGGCGGCCAATTCCCTGAGGGCGCCGATCAACGCCTTATCGATCTGTTTCTGCTCCGCTTCCGTGACGGTGAAAAGCTGCCGGGCGCCGTCGTTGTCGCCCGCCTTCAGCAGGGTCAGAACCTGCTCCCCGTGCTCTTCATAGGAACGGTGCTCCGCCGCGACCTTTCGAACGATGGCCGCCAACTTCTCGAACTGCTGTCGCGTTTCGGGCTTGTTGGCGGAAACGACGGCACGATCGATCAATTCGACGATCGTCGCGAGCTTCAAATCGACCTGCTGACCCAATCCCTTGAACTGCGTCTTGATGCTCTCCGGATCGTCGCCGGCAAGAAAGCCCGCGCCTTTTTCAAGCAGGACGGCTTGCTCCAGTTGGAGGACCGTAATGTCCGTCAGCGCCGTGGTCAGGGGGATGTCCTGCTCCGCGATGTCCGCGATCTCCAAGCCGATCTTGTTCATTTTCCAAATGCCGATCAGGGACACAATCAGCAGGATCGCCATGAGGCTCCCCCCCATGATCGCAAGACGCTTGGATATCGAGAGGTTGGAAAGTCGCATTTTTTTCTTCTCCGGAAGCGGGCTGGTGGACAGGTCTGAAAATTCCTTGATGACGCGGCGCAGCATAATTATTTCGTATAAGTTTGCAACGAAATATTATACACTTCGATAAATGCCGCCTTGAGACCCACCGCGATCCGGAGTCAGCCGTTTGTATTCAATCAAGGAGATCTCGAGCATCACGGGCTTCACACCCGTATGCCTGCGGCAGTGGGAAAACAGGTATGGACTGTGCTGCCGGGCGCGGTCCCATGGCGGCCACCGGCGATACAGCGAGGCAGATCTTTCACGCCTGCTCGTGATCAAGTCGTTGTTGGCCGCGGGGCATAAAATCGGCCAAATCGCCCGCCTGTCCGACGAAGAGCGCCATGGCCTCGCTGGCGGCCCATCCGCGGACGACGGCCTGAGCCCGACCTCGATGCAGGCGGCCGACATCTTTGAAGCCCTGCGGCAACATCAGCCCGAACGGATGGAAGTGCTTTTGGGGGCCACGTTCTCGGCCCTGCCCCCGGTCGAATTCATGAGCGAGATCGTCGTCCCGGTGATGGACAAGGTCGGCCGCGGCTGGGCCGATGGGTCAATTTCGATCGGGCAAGAACATCTGTTCACCAGCGCCCTTTCCCGTCTGATGATCGCCGCCGCCCACGCTAATCTCCGCCTCAAGAAGACCACGGACATGGTCGTCACGACGGCCCCCCGGGAAACCCACGAGATCGGCGCCCTCGGCGCCGCCTATGTCGCCGCTGGGGCAAAGGCCAACGTGACCTATATCGGCCCGAACCTGCCCGCCCGGGACGCCGGACAGATCGCCGGGGAACTCAACGCGAAAGCCATCGCGACAAGCGCCTCCCTGTCCAGAGCCGACGACGATCTCGGCAGTTATTTATGGGAATTGGACGAAGCCGCGCCCGCCGGCTGCGAAATCTGGCTCGGCGGCAGCGGCTTGAGGCCCGACATATTGAACGACGCGCCGCCCTCGGTGCGCGTTTTCGAGGGATACGCCGCATTTGAATCGGCGGCCTTCGAATTGCACCGCCGCTAGCCGGCAGGAAGACACTGCACAAGCCTCCTTACGGCCGCCCCGCCAGCCGCCAGGCGATGCGCTTGCGGGCGTAGTCCAGGCCGAAGATCAGCGGCACGCCGAGCCAAGCCACGGCGTAGATTTGCGGGTCGACCGGGCCAGTGCCGAGCAGCTTGCCGATGGCCGGGACGTAGAGGAGCGCCCAGGAAAACACGATCTCGAAGATCACGCCGAAGACCAAAAGGCCGTTCTTGAAGACTTGCGCGTCGAGGCCCGTGCCGTAGCGCGAACGGCGGCCGAACAAGTTGCCGATCTGCATCAGGAGGATCGAGGCGAGGGCGATGCCGGTCGCCGAGTGGTAGAGCGGATCGTCGCCAGCCAGCTCCGCACCCCAGGTCCAGCCGCCCGCATAGAGCACCCAGAAGAACAGCGACATCGAGAACGCGGCCTCGATGAGCCCCAGGAACCCGTAACTATGGGCGATCATGCGGACGTTCAGCAGGCCGCCCTTCCGGGGGCGCGGCGGCTGGCGCATGGTGTCCTTGTCGGGCGGCTCCTGGCCGAGCGCCATGGAGGGGATGATGTCGGTGCCGAGGTCGATGGACAAAATCTGGATGACCGTCAGCGCCAGCGGCACCGGGAACAGCATGTAGATCAGGTAGGGCACGATTTCCGGGCCGTTGGAGAC
>CESQ01132790.1_pt1 | contig 11135 bp, 9 predicted proteins | sample 361401 | NCBI WGS metagenome assembly CESQ01 (sample SAMEA2622119, study PRJEB7988) | marine metagenome | isolation source: saline water (ENVO:00002010), including | reverse complement strand
CAAGCAGCCCCCCTTTGGCTCGCCGTGAAGGCGAAAAGCTGACTTGATGTAGGCGTAATGAAAGAAGATCAGTTGCTCTGTGGTTCGCGACGCGCTTTTCGATTCTGTATCTATCGCCTCTTGTCACGCGCAGATGCTGGGGCAACAATGCGGTTTTGCTCACGCCATAGCACCAAGGACGCTGGATGACCACCGAACCCGCCGCACTGCGCCTGACTCCCGAACAGCTCACCGCCCCCATCGACCTCGATAACCTTGGCTTTGCCACCACCGACGACCTGGAACCCTTCCGCGGCATTCTTGGCCAGGAGCGGGCCGTTGAGGCGCTGCAGTTTGGCGTTGCAATGAGCCGGCCCGGTTATAACGTCTTTGTTATGGGCGAGCCGGGCACTGGCCGCTTCTCCTACGTCAAACGCTACCTGCAGGCCGAGGCCAAGCGTCAGATCACGCCGCAGGACTGCGTCTACGTCAACAACTTCGACGAGCCGCGCGAGCCTTGGGTGATCAGCTTGACGCCAGGCTCCGCCGGGCAGTTGATCGAAACCATCGAAACGCTGATCGACAACCTGCTGGCGACTTTTCCTGCGGCCTTTGAGCACCCGGCTTATCAGCAGAAGAAAAATGCCATCGACCGCGCCTTCAATCAGCGCTATGACCGGGCGTTGGATGCGGTCGAGCGGCTGGCGCTGGAAAAGAGCATCGCCCTGTACCGCGACGCGCAGAACATCGCCTTTACCCCGATGAAAGAAGGCAAGGCGCTGGATGAAGCCGAGTTTGCTCAGTTGCCCGAGGAGGAGCGCGACCGTTTTCATGCAGACATCTCTGCCCTGGAAGAAAACCTCAACGAGGAGCTCTCCAGCCTGCCGCAGTGGAAGCGCGAATCCAGCAACCAGCTGCGTGAGCTGAACGAGGAAACCATCACCGACGCGCTGCAGCCACTGCTGGAGCCGCTGCTGGAAGCCTATAGTGGCAACCAGGCGGTGTGTGACTACCTGCAGGCAATGCGTCAGAACCTGCTCAAGACGGTGATTGATCAGCTGGTTGAGGAGCGCGCGCTGGAGAGCCGGCCGGATGCCTACAAGAAGCAGCTGCTGACCGAGCAGTACTGCCCCAGCCTGATCGTCGGCCATGCGACCAACGGCGGTGCGCCCGTGGTGCACGAGCCGCATCCGTCCTACGACAACCTGTTTGGCAGGATCGAATACTCGCCGGAGCAGGGCGCGCTGGTGACCAGCTATCGCCACATCCGCTCCGGCGCTCTGCATCGGGCCAACGGCGGCTATCTGCTGCTCGAAGCGGAGAAGCTGCTGAGTGAACCCTTTGTCTGGGATGCGCTCAAGCGCGCGCTGCACTCACGGCAGCTGAAGATGGAGTCGCCCTGGGCGGACATGGGGCGCCTGGCGACGGTCAGTTTGACGCCACAGGTGCTGCCGCTGAACCTCAAGGTCGTGATCATCGGCTCACGCCAGGTCTATTACGCGCTGCAGGACCTGGATCCGGATTTTCAGGAGATGTTCCGGGTGCTGGTGGACTTTGACGAGGACCTGCCGCGCACGCCTGACAGTGTCGAGGGCATGGCGCAATTGCTCAAAACGCGCACCTCGGAGGAGGGGCTGGCGCCGCTCAGCGCCGCGGCCGTGGCGCGAGTGCTGACCTACAGTACCCGGCTGGCCGAGCATCAGGCGCGGCTGTCGGCGCGTATCAGTGACATCTTCCAGCTGGTGGCTGAGGCTGACTTTCTGCGTCAGCTGGCCGGTGACCCCTTGACCGATACCGCGCACATCGAGCGCGCCCTGCGGGCCAAGGAAACGCGTACCGGCCGGGTCAGTGCGCGTATTCGTGAGGACATGGTGTCCGGCGTGATCCTGATCGACACCGACGGTGCAGCTGTTGGCAAATGCAACGGCCTGACGGTACTGGAAGTTGGCGACTCGGTGTTTGGCTTGCCAGCGCGTATCAGCGCCACCGTGTATCCGGGCGGCAGCGGTATTGTGGACATTGAACGCGAGGTCAACCTCGGTCAGCCGATTCACTCCAAGGGGGTGATGATTCTCACCGGTTTTCTGGGTAGCCGCTATGCGCAGAAATACCCGCTGGAGATCTCCGCCAGCATTGCGCTGGAGCAGTCCTATGGCTATGTGGATGGCGACAGCGCCTCGCTGGGCGAAGTCTGCACCTTGATCTCCGCGCTTTCGCGCACGCCATTGAAGCAGTGCTTTGCCATCACCGGGTCGATCAACCAGTTCGGCGAGGTGCAGGCGGTGGGTGGTGTGAACGAGAAGATCGAAGGCTTCTTCCGCCTGTGTCAGGCCCGTGGCCTGACCGGGCAGCAAGGCGTTATCATTCCGCGCTCGAACGTGCCCAACCTGATGCTGGATGAAGAGGTCCTGCAGGCGGTGCGTGCTGGCGAGTTTGCGGTCTATGCCGTGTCCTGCGTTGATCAGGCGCTGGCATTACTGGCTGGTGCGCCGGCCGGTGAGTTGAACGCCGAGGGCGACTTTACCGAGGGCAGCATCAACGCTCAGGTGGTTGCGCGCCTGGCAGAAATCGCCGAGCGGGATCGCGAAGAGGAAGAAGAGGGCGAGCAGGCTGACACTGAGGGTAAGTGACAAAAGGCCACTGTGTCTCGCGCCGCACCTGCTCTGGTGCGGTTCACGGGGTTCTGTCTACAGGGTTATCCACAGCTTTGGTTGCGCCGCGCTGCTGCGACGGCGTGTCGCGTGGGCGCATTTGTAGCTTGACGCGGGCTCATTCATCTGAGTTCTTCCGGGCTGCTGGGTAGGCCAGAGGCTGCATATGTGCTGGGCTGCAAGGCTGCGAAGAGTAAAAGTAGAGGCTGCTGTAACAACTGTGCAAAAAATGCACTGATTGCCGAAGCTGCCGGGTTTATAAGGCACAGGGCGGTTTATCAGACCACTGCACACAGACTTATCCACAGATACTGTGCACAACTGCCCTGACCACGAGTTATCTACACGAGGCATTACCGTTTATGGAACGTTTACTGGAAAACATGATGTATTCGGCGCGCTGGATTCTGGCGCCCATCTACTTTGGTCTGTCATTCGCGTTACTGGCGCTGGCGGTCAAGTTCTTTCAGGAGCTCATTCACCTGGCGCCGCACCTGCTTGAAACCGCCGAGGCTGACCTGATTCTGGTGGTGCTCTCGCTGGTGGATATGGCGCTGGTCGGCGGCTTGCTGGTCATGGTCATGATCTCGGGCTACGAGAACTTTGTGTCTCAGCTGGATATCGATGAGGGCAAGGAGAAGCTCAGCTGGTTGGGCAAGATGGACTCCGGTTCGCTGAAAATGAAGGTGGCGGCGTCCATCGTTGCCATCTCTTCGATCCACCTGCTGAAGGTATTCATGAACGCGACCAACATCGATAACGACAAGCTGATGTGGTACGTGGTGATTCACCTGACCTTTGTTGTGTCGGCCTTTGCCATGGGCCTGCTGGACAAGCTAGCCAAAGACAAGAGCTACGACTGAGTCTCTGTATAATTTTGTTGCTTTTTTGATCGTGGTGTATAGTCTCTGTATAGGTTTTTGGAGGCATAGCCATGACCCTGGAAGAACTGCATAGCGCCGCTCGCGCGGGCCAGCTGCAGCGTTTGTCGCTGCTGTCGCAGGAAGGCAGCCTGTATCTGGTTGAGGCGCGCATCGACGGCAAGACCGCGCTGCTTAGCGAGGAGAGCGTGGCAAAGCCGCGCCACTTCCGCTCGCTGGACGATGCACGTCGCACGCTCAAGGAGCTGGCCTGGCCGAGCATCGATCTGGTGCACCTGAACGTGGCTGACGAGGCGTGCGCCGGTGACCCCCTGAGCCCGGCTGCGACACAGGGGGCGATGCGGCTGCGCTTGCCACTGCGCCCGTGAGCGTGCGCCGCTTGGTGCTGCTGTTGGGTGACCAGCTGGACCCGCAGATCAGCAGCCTGCGTGACGCCGACCCGGCGCGCGACCGCATCCTGCTGGTCGAGGCCGCCGAAGAAGGGCGTTACGTCCCGCATCACCCGCAGAAAATCCTGTTTATCCTCTCGGCCATGCGCCATTTCGCAGTGCATCTGCGAGAGCAGGGTTTTATCGTTGATTACATCACCCTGGATGACCCCGCCAATACCGGCAGCCTGGATGGCGAGCTGTCGCGTGCCCGTGAGCAACATAAGCCAGATAGCATCCTGCTGACCGAGCCGGGCGAGTGGCGGCTGCTGAAGCGCTTTTGCCAGCGTCAGTCCGATTGGCCCGAGCTGGAGTTACGTGCTGATACCCGTTTCTTCTGCAGTAAGGAGCGCTTTGCTCGCTGGGCGCATGGCCGCAAACAACTGCGCATGGAGTATTTCTACCGCGAGATGCGCCGAGAAAGCAGCCTGCTGATGACGCCCGACGGCGAGCCGGAAGGCGGTGCCTGGAATTTTGATGCCGATAACCGCAAGGCCTTGCCGCGCGGCACCAGGGTGCCTGAGCAGGCGCATTTTCCGGTTGATCGCATCACCGGTGAGGTCGAGGTGTTGGTGCGTGAGCACTTTGCCGACCACTACGGCCAACTGGACGGGTTTGACTACCCGGTGACCCACGCCGACGCTGATGCACTGTGGCAGCATTTTCGCCAGCATGCCCTGGCCAGTTTTGGCGATTATCAGGATGCCATGGCCAGTGACGAGCACTGGCTGTTTCACGCCCGCATTGCGGCCGCCATGAACATTGGGTTGCTGGATCCCAGGCGCATCTGCCTGGATGTTCAGGCTGACTGGCAGGCGGGCGCCATACCGCTGAACGCGGCGGAAGGCTTTATTCGCCAGATTCTGGGCTGGCGAGAATATGTGCGTGGCATCTATTGGTTGATGATGCCGGAATATGCCGAGCGTAACGCCTTTGGTAACCAGCGCGCCCTGCCCGAGTTTTACTGGACCGGCCAGACCCGTATGCGCTGCATGCAGCAGGCCATCGGTCAGACCCTTGAGCATGCCTACGCACACCATATTCAGCGGTTGATGGTGACGGGCAACTTTGCTCTGCTGGCGGGTGTTGAGCCCTCGCAGATCTGTGACTGGTACCTGGCGGTCTACATGGACGCCTTTGACTGGGTAGAGCTGCCCAACACCCTGGGCATGGTGATGCACGCCGACGGTGGGTTTCTGGGCTCAAAGCCCTATTGTGCCAGTGGCCAATACATCAAGCGCATGTCGGACTACTGCAGCGGATGCAGCTATAAGGTCAGCGAGCAGACCGGCGCCAGGGCCTGCCCGTTCAACGCGCTGTACTGGCATTTCATCATGCGCCACCGCGAACAGCTCAATGGCAATCCGCGCATGGGGCTGGGCTACCGCAACCTGCAGCGTATGCCCGTGGCAAAGCAGCAGGCGTTGTGGGACTGGGGTGAGCACTTGCTGGCGCGTCTGGATGCCGGAGAAGCGCTGTGAGGCGCAAGGGCGATCTGCCGCAAAAACTGTGCGTAGTCTGCGGCAGGCCCTTCAGCTGGCGCCGCAAGTGGGCGGCGTGCTGGGATGAGGTACGTTACTGCTCTGAACGGTGTCGACGTGCCAGGTGATCAACTGGCGGCCAGCACTACGAACTTGGGGGCAGCAGCCAGTTGCTCGACGTGCTTGAAGTCGCGTTTCAGGGTCTGGTGATAGCCAAGATGGCGATTGCCTACCACCAGCAGCGTGCCGCCTGGGGCGAGCGCGTGACGACTCTGACGGAACAGGCGCCGGGCGATCTGGTCGCCAACCACCTGCTGCTGGTGGAAGGGCGGGTTGCAGAGGATCAGATCGGCGCTGTTTGCTGCAGCCTCGCTCAGGCCGTCGCTGACGATAAAGCGGGCGCTGCGTGCGGGAAAGGCCGCGGCAAAGTTGTCGCGCGCCGAGGCAACCGCAGCCCAGGACTCATCGATAAAGGTGATCTGCGCATCAGGGTTGCGCAGGGCTGCCATCAGGCCAAGGGCGCCGTTGCCGCAGCCCAGGTCAACCACACGTGCACTGCCCAGATCGGCAGCAATACAAGGCAGCAATACCCGGGTGCCGATATCCAGCTTCTCGCGGGAGAATACGCCGGGGCGGTTGCTTAGCTGCAGGGTTGTGCCTTCCAGCGGGTAGTGGCTGACGAGATCGCGGCTGCGTGGTTGCAACGCCGGGTCGTACTGGCATTGCAGCAGGCGGGCCTTTTTCCAGCCAAGTGAGGCCTGGTAAGGGCCGATGTGCGCGGCCAGCAGATCACCCGCGCTGGGCGGCAGGTGCTTGATCATGCTGCCTGCCAGCAGTAGCGCCTGGTCCGTCAGCAGGGGGCGCAGGCGTTGCAGCTGATCCTGCAGCAGGTTCAGGCTCTTGGGAATACGCAGCAATACCTGTTGATAGTGCCCGGTGGGCGTCTCGGCACTGTTGAAAAACTGCACGGCATCGCTGCCCAGCCCGTTGGCTGCAAGGTTGCTCTGCAGCGCCCGCCAGCTCATCCAGGAGTCACCCCAGCTGTGCACTGTCTTGCCTGCTGCAGCCAGTGCGCAGGCCAGGGTGCCAAAGCTGTCGTTGATCACCAGCAGTGGCTGGTCGCTCTCTGGCTCTTGCTGCACGCGTTGCAGCAGATACAGGTCGGCAGTATCAAAGGCCTGAAGTGCGGTATCGCGGGAAGCGGGGTAGCGCTGCAATTGCAGCGTGCCGTAGGGCGTGGTGCAGGAGAGCATGGTGGGCCAGGGCGTCAAACAGGGTGCGGCAGTATAGCATTGAGCGGGGGCGGTGCCCCGCTCAGCGTGGCGGCCATCAGGCCTGCTTCTGATCCTTCAATAGGTCGCGAATCTCGGTCAGCAGCACTTCTTCTTTCGACGGCGCTGGAGGGGCGGCGGGCGCTGCCTCTTCTTTCTTTTTCAGGCTGTTCATCACGCGCACGGCAACAAAGATGGCGGCAGCGATGATGATGAAGTCCACCACGCTCTGAATGAACAGGCCATAGCCGATAGCGACTTCAGCGACGTCGCCTTCGGCTTCCTTGAGCACGATCGACAGATCGGTGAAGTTGACGCCACCGATCAGCACGCCCAGCGGCGGCATCACGATGTTGTTGACGAAAGAGGAGACGACCTTGCCAAAGGCGGCGCCAATAATGATACCTACGGCCATGTCCACGACATTGCCGCGCATTGCAAAGGTCTTGAATTCGCTCAGCAGCTTCATGCTTGTAATCCTTGTCTGACGCCCCGTTGGCGTGCCTTGATCATAGCCAGCTGCCGGCGTTCATACCAAGCGTTATATGTCGCGCGCTCAGTGCTCTTTCAGTGCATCAGCCAGGGTTTCGCAGACGATGCGCAGCGCCTGGATACGCGCGTAGCGTTTGTTCTCTGCCGGAATCAGGTGCCAAGGGGCATGGCGTGTTGAGCTATGCTCGACCATGTCGTTCATTGCCTGGGCGTAGTCTGGCCAGCGCTTGCGATTGCGCCAGTCCTCGTCGGTCAGCTTGTAACGCTTGACCGGTGATTCCTCACGGGCCTTGAAGCGTTTGAGTTGTTCCTCTTCAGTAATGGCTAGCCAGAACTTGATGACCAGGGTACCGCTGTCGCTTAACTGCTGCTCAAAGTCATTGATCTCGCCATAGGCCCTTTGCCAGTCTGGCGCATCGCAGAAGCCTTCCACCCGCTCGACCAGCACCCTGCCGTAGTAGCTGCGGTCGAAGACCACCACATTGCCCGGCGCCGGAATGCGTCGCCAGAAGCGCCAGAGATAAGGCATGCGGCGTTCTTCGTCGGTGGGTGCGCTGGTGCCGTGTACGCGCAGAATACGCGGGTCCAGGCACTGGGTGATGCGCCGGATAGTGCCGCCCTTGCCGGCCGCGTCGCTGCCCTCGAATACCAATAGCAGCGAGCGGCGGGCAAAGCCTGGGTGCTGGATCAGCTCGCGCAGTCGTGTCTGCCAGGTGTCCAATTGTTCCTGATAGTCGTCCTTGTCCAGCGCCAGACTGTAGTCCAGCTGGCCAAGGTAGTCGCGCTGGGCTGCCTGCCAGCCGTAGACCGGACGCGGTGCCGGCTCGGCGGCCAGGCGCTGGCGCATGGCCTCAAGCACAATCTGGCCAATGCGCTGGTCGCGCTCGTGCGGGTCCGTTGCCGGCACCCGAATCCAGGGCGCGCCCTGGGTGGATGTCAGCTCGGTCATCAGCCGGGCACCTTCGCGTACCTTTTCGTAATCGGCTGCGCTGAAGTCACCCCATTCACGCATGGCAACGGTCTGCTCCAGCAGGGCCGGGTCGACGCGCTGGCGTTTGCCCTGCTGGTCATCGGTCAGATGCAGCCAGATCTTGACCAGAATGATGCCTTCGTCGTTGAGCAGGCGCTCAAAGCGCAGAATCTGCTGCATCTGGGCGGTAAAGCGAGGAATGCTCAACTGGCCGCGGCTTAGGCGCATCAGCGGCTGGTGGTACCAGGAGCCGAGATAAAAGCCCAGTTCGCCCGTCGGCGGCAGGGTGCGCCAGTAGCGCCAGAGCCTTGGCATACGACGCTCAACCCCTTTGGGGAGGGCAAAGGCACGGGTGTTGAGATAGCGGTTGTCGAGCCATTCGTAAAAGCTGTGAATGATCTCGGCCTTGCCGGCAAAGTCATTACCGCTGATCAGCAGCAGTACCGAGCCGTGTTGCAGGGTGCGCAGCTCAAACTGGGCTTCAAGCAGCTCCTCGCGCAGCGCCTCGCGCTCTGCCTTGCGTTTGCGGTGGTGGTCCTTATCGCTCATGCCGGCACCTTCGACCAGTCAACGTCGGGAATCTGCTCGTAGGCCGGTCGGGCCAGCAGGTACCCTTGGAAAAGATATACGCCTATGCCTCGCAAAAAGGTCAACTCGGCGACGGTCTCGACGCCCTCGGCAATGACCTCGATATTCAGCGCCTGACACACTCCGAGAATGCCGCGCACGATGGCCTGACGCACCGGGTCGCTATCAATGCCGCGCAGCAGAGCCATATCCAGCTTGATGATGTCCGGTTGAAACTCGGCCAGCAGGTTCAGCCCTGAGTAGCCCGCGCCAAAGTCATCGATGGCGGTTTTGAACCCCCGGCGGGTGTATTCGCCGAGAATGCTCTTGAGATGGTCGTGATCGGTGACCTTTTCCCCTTCGGTGACCTCGAACAGCAGACGATCCAGCGGGAAGTTGTGCTGCTTGGCGGCTTCCAACGTGGCTCGTATACAGGCAGCCGGCTCATAAACGGCGTTGGGCAGAAAATTGATACTGACGTAGCAGGTCAACTGTAGCCGGGCTGCCAGCTCTATCGCCTTGACGCGGCAGGCCTGATCAAACTGATACCGGTTCTCGTCGGTCACCTGTGCCAGAATGGTGGCCGCACCGCTGCCATCGGTGCCACGCACCAGCGCTTCGCAAGCAAACAGGCTGCGGTTGCGCAGGTCGACAATCGGCTGAAAGGCCATGCTGAATTCAAAAGGCAGGGCAGGGCGCTCGGTGCAGGCGCGGCAGGGTGACGGGGAGGTGGCGGCGTTGCTCATTGCATCGGTCCTTGTGACTGACTTGCTGTTTTTGCCGGTCTTTATGGGCGGCAGTGCGCAGTGTCACGTTGCCGCACGCAGTGGCTGATTTGTCGGGAATGTATCATTCCTTCCCAGGTTGCCAGTATGGCACGATGCAAGCAAAGCATGTTGAGACCGATATGGCCAAGCAAAAACGCGTATACGGATGCACCGAGTGCGGTGCGACTTTCTCCAAGTGGGCAGGACAATGCCCGGAATGCCAAGCCTGGAACTCCATGGTCGAGACCGTGGTAGATACCACGCCAACCGGCGGCAGTCCTGCTCGCTCAAGCAACTGGACCGGCCAGCAGGCGCAGATCAAAACCCTGGCCGAGGTGACCACCGAGGAAACGCCGCGTCAGGCCAGTGGTTCCTCCGAGCTGGACCGGGTGCTGGGCGGCGGTTTGGTAGGGGGTTCTGTGGTGCTGATTGGCGGTGATCCCGGTATCGGCAAGTCCACCATCTTGCTGCAGACCCTGTGCCGTCTGGCCCAGAGCATGCCGGCGCTGTATGTCACCGGTGAAGAGTCGCAGCAGCAAGTCGCCATGCGCGCCCGCAGGCTTGGCTTGCCGGAAGACAAACTGAAGGTCATGACCGAGACCTGCATCGAGAGCATCGTGGCCACCGCCCGGCACGAGCAACCGAAGGTTATGGTCGTGGACTCGATCCAGACCATTTTTACCGAGCAGCTGCAATCGGCGCCGGGTGGTGTTGCGCAAGTGCGCGAGAGCGCTGCGTTGCTGGTGCGCTACGCCAAGCAAAGCGGGACGGCGATCTTTCTGGTGGGGCATGTGACCAAGGAGGGCTCGCTGGCGGGCCCACGGGTGCTGGAGCACATGGTCGATACCGTGTTGTATTTCGAGGGCGAGGCTGATGGCCGTTATCGCATGCTGCGCGCGGTAAAAAACCGTTTTGGCGCGGTCAACGAGCTGGGCGTGTTCGCCATGACCGACAAGGGCCTGAAGGAGGTCGCCAACCCGTCGGCGATCTTCCTGTCACGCTACGACGCGCCGATTCCGGGCAGCGTGGTGATGGCGACCTGGGAGGGATCGCGGCCCATGCTGGTTGAAGTGCAGGCGCTGGTCGATACCAGTCACCTGGGCAATCCGCGGCGGGTAACCTTGGGGCTCGACCAGAACCGGCTGGCGATGTTGCTGGCGGTACTGCACCGCCATGGTGGTGTGGCCACATACGATCAGGACGTCTTCGTCAATGTGGTGGGTGGGGTCAAGGTGCTGGAAACAGCTGTGGACCTGGCGCTGCTCGCTGCCGTCATGTCCAGCCTGCGTAACCGGCCATTGCCGATGGACCTGATGGTATTTGGTGAGTTGGGGCTGTCCGGCGAGATCCGCCCGGTGCCCAGTGGCCAGGAGCGCCTGAAAGAAGCCGCCAAACACGGCTTCACCCGCGCCATCGTACCCAAGGCCAACGCCCCGAAGGAGCCACCCAAGGGCATGCAGGTCATCGCGGTGACTCGATTGGATCAGGCGCTGGCGGCGATATTCGAGTAGCAGCGGCCAGCGCTGGCGCGCCGGGCTTGAAGCTGAAGGCTGGAAGCTTGAAGCAGTCCGAGTTGTAACGGATGTCAGGTTTACTCGGACCTCGTAAATTCTGCTTGACCTGCTTTGCGAGGAGTTCAGCCTGATTG
>CESQ01226785.1_pt1 | contig 11143 bp, 4 predicted proteins | sample 361401 | NCBI WGS metagenome assembly CESQ01 (sample SAMEA2622119, study PRJEB7988) | marine metagenome | isolation source: saline water (ENVO:00002010), including | reverse complement strand
AATCCAAAAAAGTTTATACCTTCTTGAACAGTTGAGTATGATACAGTTACGTTCTGACTTGATATGGATTCATGCTCAAATGTATTTCCCCATATAATACTGTTATTTATTGTCCAGCTATCAATTATCCCATTATTAGTACCAAATATTTTTGTTCCAGAACTATTATTAGCTAATGTTACATTCTGCATATCTAAAAAGGAATCAGGACATATAATAACATCACCAGAATCATTCCCATTACCATTATTAGTAATTTCAGTATTACTTATAGTTAAACGACCCATCAAAGCACAATTTCTTACAGTATTATTATAGATTTTTGAATTTTGTATTGTAACATCTACGGTTTCATTAGCTTTTATAAGTCCATATGCTAAATTTGTTATATAATTATCATATATTTCTGAACTTTCAATATTTAAAACAGAAGATTCTGTTATCCAAGCAACAGCTCCAGATCCACCATTACTATCAACAGTATTATTGGATATATGGGAATTTTCAACATTAAAAACTGAGTTTCCATTAATATAGAATGCTCCTCCGCTTGTTGCTGAGTTTTCAGAAATTATCCCATTTTCAAAATAGAAATTTATTTCCTCATTTGAATTTGAATCTGAATTTATTGCTCCTCCTAATTGAGCTGAATTTCCAGATATAGTTGAATTTGATAGATTAACAGTTGCATTCGTAGTAATTTTAATCCCTGCACCATAATTAGCATTATTATTAACTATATCAACATTATTTAGGATTACATTAGAGTCATCTTTCCAGATAAATATTCCACCACCATTTGGAGCATAATTACTACTAATTATTATATTAGATAAAATTGGACTTGATTGTTCAATTTGAATACCCCCACCATTACAAGTAGATGTGTTATTTGTAATAATTAAATCAGTTAAAGTTGGACTGGAACCATAATTGCATTCCATTCCACCACCTTCACAATCATAACCATTTTGAATAGTAAATCCAGATAGAAGCGCATCATTAGATTCTCCATTTGCAAAATGTACCACAGTGCTTGTAGCATTTCCATCAATAATAGTCGTCTCTCTATCTTCACCAATAACAGAAATATTTTTACCATTAAAATTAATATTTTCATAATAAGTACCAGCTGCTACAGATACTGTATTTCCTTCAGATGCTACATCAATGCCTTTTTGAATGGTCATAAATGGACTAAGCTGTGTACCAATACCAAAAAAATCATTTCCTGTTGGTGATACATAATATGTTGGTCCATTGTAAACACACATCATTGGGTTATCAACATTAACTTCAGAATTATAGTTATCAGCCTCAGGATCTGTGCATCCTTCAATTATGGGAAATTCAATCTGATCAAAATAAAAGGCTCCCATATCAGCTATAGTACCATCAGGATCGTACTCTCCATTTGGATTACCTGCATCTATGCATGGTGATGTGAATTGCAAAGTATAATCTCCATTATCAGGATCTGTGAATTGAGGGTTAGCACTATTTGATGTCATATTCTGAATTATTGAATAATCAACAAAATTTAAAAATTGTTCTTCTGTCATATCACTACCACCTTGATGCCATGCCAATCCTGAATTATCATCATTTGTATTCCAAATAATTGAATTTTCAATTGATAACTGAGTACAGTTACAATTTCCTCCAATAAATTGAATCTCATCTCCATTATTATAATAAAAATTTGAACCTAAATCATTTGTTCTACTAATATTATTTACGATTGTAGTATTAATAATTTCTAACTTTGCAGCATTATTTATATATATACCCGCATACTTTTCAGCTGAATTATCTGAAATTAGTACATTTTCAAATATTATAGGAGTATCATCAAGATAAATAACACCTCTTCCTTCTCCTGGAGAATTTTGATGATTATTAATAATCTGTGAATTTTTAAATTTAATAGATTCAGAATATGATGTAGGCCATCCCCAAAAATCAGCAAAAACACCTGAAGGTGATTCATAAGAATTTCCAATATTTTCATTATTTTCTATTAATAAATTTTCAAATTGTGGTGTAGCACTATATATATGCAAAGCACCCTCACAAGGACCATATTGACCATCAATGTTCTGAGGTGAGCATTGATTATTAATTATATCTATATTAGTGATAATTGATTTTGGAATATTTGACAATGAGTTGATAGGACCTTGTATAATTAAAGCACTACACTGCCAGCAATTATTTTCTGTAATTATCAAATTATTGAGTAGTGGTTCAGATTCAGAAATAAATATACCTCCAGTAATTTCTCTACCACCATTTGTATTAAATAGTTCACCACCACCATTTTTTATCGTAAAATTTTCAAGCAATGCATCTTCTGTTTCACCATTCTCAATTCTTACAACTACATCATTTTGGCCACCATCTATAATCGTTGTTTCTCTGTCCTCACCAATAACAGAAATATTTTTACCATTAAAGTTAATGTTTTCATAATAAGTACCAGCTGCTACAGACACCGTATCACCATCAGGAGTAACATTAATGGCCATCTGGATTGAAGCAAACGGATATTCAGAAGAACCGTTTCCAAGTACATCAGATCCAAATGGATGCACATACCATGTTGGCCCTGCATAATCATTAGTGCATCCAATTAATACATCTGCTATATTCTCACCGCCATATGAAGCTCCAAGAAGCGGAGATTCTATTGTAACAGAAAAATCTAAATTATCAGGATCACAGAACTGAGGGTCATCATAAATGACATCAAAAACACCACCTTCCCAATTCACCGAAGAATTATAAAGATTACTGTAAGATATATTTTGAACAATGTTAGAATAAATATCACTATTATAAAAAACACAATCTATTATATTATTAGTATAAGGTCCTTCACCAACATAAACACCATAAGTATTATTATAAAAAATATTATTAGTAAATGAACATCTACTATTAAATGGTGATACTGCATGTTCCATATTTCTAAAGATATTATTTTCAAAATGTATTGTTTCATTTCCAAGGTTTATATTTTCAACTCTTAAACCATAATCACCATAAGAAAATGAACAATTTTTGATATAATGCTGGCAATCTGTACATCCAGTTGTTTTATCTATGGATACACCTGCATTTGAAAAAGAAAAACCATCAATATATACTTCTGCATTATTAGCTGGATCAAGCAACATTTCTATAACAGTCGTTGAAGAACTATTTAAAATGGTATTATCTCTGCCTGTTTCTGAAATAAGAGCTACAGCTTTATTCATAGTAATAGTTTCCTGAGTATATGTACCAGGTTTAACAATAATAGTATCTCCTTCTGCAACACTATCTACGGCATATTGAATAGAGCCAAATGGATAGTCTGGGGAGCCATAATTAACGAGGTCAGTACCATCTGTAGATACATACCAAGTTGTATCTGTGTAATATTCACATGTACCATCATCTACAATAGCATCTGGGTCATAATTTGGTGCAACAAAGTCTGTACATCCAGAACAACTGGCATTTTCACCAAAACAAATACCACACTGATCAATATCAGCATTCAATCCTCCACATACACCACAATCATCAATTTCCCAAGGAGCAAATAAATCACCATCACACCAATCATTACACCCCTCTGGCATAATACAGTTCTGGTTATCAATGGATGCTGTAGCATCATAATTACAGGCAGACTCATCCATACATCCGATATTAGCGTTAATTAATGCCACATCACTATATCCAGATGAAGAAGTATTACTCGTAGAAGAATCATTAATTGTCCATGAGTCAGTCATGAAATCATAAATATATGGTCTGCCAACTGCATTAGCATTATTACATGATCCAGTTTTCATTAACACTAAAAGCTTATCCTCTTTGGGAAGATAAACAGCTGACATTCTATTATGAGTAGCAAAACAATACTGTTCATTATCATTAAACTGCATCCATTCAATTTCATTCATTTGATAATCTGTAAATTCATGGATGCCTATTTGGTTCTCAACAGCATCTCCTGAATTATTAAAATCGCTCTCAATGAATAAAAATCTATTTCTCTTGGAATCAAAAACTACAGTACTTGCATCTGATGATGGGGCACCAAAATTATTGGCAAACAACTCGCAACTTGATTGCAAGACATCTATCTCATACATATAAAAATTATTTGATGATTGACCATAACGTTTAGTTAAGTATACCTTTTCTGTATATGGATTATAATCCAGCCAATGTCCATTATTCTCACCAATACCACCACCACACTGAGTAATTTCATTCCATTGCTGGGTCGAATGATTATATGTATAGATATGTTCCAGCTGCGATGCATCATAATCAGATAAAACAAGCAGATTGCTTATTGGATCATATTCAACATCAAAATCAAACTCTGAACTACTGTATGAAATATCTAATGACGCGCCCTGTTCCCATGTATCTGTTTCAGGATAGAATACTCCTACATTAAATATGCTTGAACTTCCAGTTATTGAAAATATTCTATTTTCCTTAGAGTCATAAGCTATTCTTATATTTCCGCTTATTCCATCATCAATATTATCTTCTAAATCATACCAAATATCATCTTCAGGACTATAAAGAGCTAAATTCTCATAGTAATTAGGGTGAGCAGAGCTAACATGAAGCAGATTATCATCATTAAATCCGCATGATTCATCAGGGACCGTTGCATTTTCATTATAATTTGGACCAGTTGGATCAATACATCCTGGTACTTGATTTAAAGGATAGGCTCCCATATCAGCCACAGTTCCATCTTCATCTAATTCACTTGAGGGGTCTCCTGCATCGATAAGCGGTGAATAATATCTTAATCTGAAATCATCATTTAATGGATTTTGAAATTGTGGACCATCGCCTCCTATACCATCATTTCCATATTCCTCTATATTACCTTGCCCCCAAATAAGAGAGCCTTCTGATAAATGTGAATTCCAATCAAGAATACTTTCTTGGCCTTCTTCTATAAAAGAGTATGAAATAGCTAAACTTGATGTACTATGGACAATTTTAATTTTATCGTAAGCATAGAAAACGTCATAAACTGAGTTTTCAATAGTTAAATTACTATTATCCCTTACATCAATATTTGATTCATAACCAGAACCATTTTCATCAGCATATATTGTTGATTTTAATATATCAACATTAGCACTACTTTCAAGAAATACTTGACTACCTCTTGTTGAATTATTTGAAGCAATGAGGGTTTTATAGATTGTTCCATTACTACCAAACTTGTAACCAACTCCACCACCTTCACCAGTATTTGTATTTGACTGATGATTATTTCTAATAATAACGGAATTATTTATATCTAACTGTGAACCTATTGCTAACACTCCAGTGGGGATATTATTATCAACTAAACAATTATTTAAAGAACCTGTTGAGTTATAGAATTTAACCCCTGCCCCTACTTCTCCAGAATTATCTATAAAAGTTGAATTATTAACAACTGTATTATTTGAGCTTTGAATATATAAACCTCTACCAGTATTATTATTTCTTGCTATACAATTTTCTATAACTGCATCAGAACTTGATATAGATAATCCAGATTCAGCCTCTGAGTTTTCAAATATCAAGTTTTCAATATATATATTTTCAACATACTCACTTCCCTGTCCATCATTGTAAAATCCACCAGAGAAGCTACCTATTTTCATAGCAGGCAATTGATTGCCACCTGCATCTATAATAATTTCTTGTCCTACTTGTCCAATAATTGATAAAGTTTTATCAAACAATCGTACATTCTCATAATAAGTTCCACCAGATATATAAATTGTGCCATTATCATCAGCCTGATCAATTGCATACTGAATGCTTGCAAATGGATTTGAGCTTGATCCATTTGAATCCGTATCATCACCAAATGTAGCTACATAATATTCACAGGTTCCATCACTAATGCTTGCATCAGGATTATAATTATCAGCATTTTCATCAAGACATCCATAATAATTTGCAATAATGACTACTCGTCCATTTCCTTCATTGAATCCTGCTACGTTATCCTGGTTAGTTCCAATATTATAAGAACCACCTCCTCCACCATTAAAAGCTGGACCACCATTATTATAACCACCTTGTCCACCACTATAACCGCCACCTCCACCTGGACCATTTTTTTTATTTTGGTCACCACCACCGCCACCACCAAAGCCTCCATTACCACCTAAATAAGGATAAGACTCACTGCAAACACCTCCATTACCACCAGCTCCTCCACTTAAAAATGATTGACCTCCATCAGTACAATTTGTCCAATCACTACTAAAGCCATCATTATAAAAACCACCTCCTCCAGAACCTGAGGGTGTAGTAACTGAGCTTGGACCATACCAACCTCCATTTCCATTTGTACCATTTGGATAAGACACCCCATTAATTGTATTATTATTATGATTACAAGTACTTATGTCAGTACATCCGCCACTGGTAGTGATTTGTCCATCAATATAATCATCATTTGAAGCAGAAGCTGTAGAACCTCCTCCACCACCTGCAATGATAATTGGTTCATTATTATATGAGACTACAAATGTTCCACCACCGCCACCACCGCCATGAGAATAAGAACCAGAAAAATTAGGATCATCGCCAGGAGATTCACTCGCTTCACCTTGTCCACCCACTAAAATTTGCAATACTTCTCCAGCTGTAAATGAAAAATCTCCTACCATCTTAGCACCTAAACCACCATCACTATTGTATGAACCACCTTGAGCTCCATAGGTTTCAATTGTTAATTCACCATCATAGGGAACTGTCCAGGTTTCAATACTGCCAGAATAATCAAATTCAATGGTTACCTGATTTAAAATAAAAGATGAGAATATAATAATGATATATAAAAATCTTTTAATCATCATCTATAACTCCATCTGCGCTATCTAAAATTATAATTTCATTATTTTGATAATCTCTTAACTCAGAATTTTGTACATCAATTATTAATTGAACCTCATAATCACAAGTGAAGTTGCTATCATTGCTATTATTTAAATGAATTTTAGCAATCTCACCAGTACCTGATATACCACCTCCTCCTGTAATACCAAAATTAATAGTATGTTGATCTGTATCTTTATCATATATAAATATAGAATCACCAGTAATCAGTTCACCTTCATCAATGGAGGTAATGCTAATTGCACTACAGCCATTTGGTACAATGTCAATAATAATATTTCCAAAAGAAACATTACTAACCTCTTCAAGATATAAAGAAACCATATCTGTTCCAAAACTAATTGTTTTATATAATGGAAATATTCTTAAACCAGGTCCATCTACTGCATTAACATCGAATATAGCCTCAGCTGGTGTTAAATCTTCTATTTCATTAATATATCTACTCTTAACTTTAAAACTATGGCTTCCCTCATCTAAATAAGACACCAATAATGAAGTATTATTTGACCATTCACTCCATCCCTCATTATTTAAATTGTAACTATATTCTACTACAGCATCATTGCCTTCCCATGAGATAGTAAAGGAACTCTCAGTTACGATTGAATTATTTAGATTATTAAGAATAAGAGTTTCTGGTTCTACAAAATCAGGATTATTTTCTTCATCAAGAGGATTATTAAATATTAGATCATCTTGTTCACAGGATAAAAATAAAATTATAAGAATATAGTATAGATATCTAAAAATCAATTTCTACCTTTATTTTATTCATTTTCAAATCAAAATAAATTTTTTCATGATTTTTAATTATTTTTTTTAAATCAAGTACATTCCATACCCAAACACCTCCAAGAACAACAGCTGATCCTAAAACTTTGGTCATGCTATCCTGTGCTTTATTATGAGCATTTTTATAAATTGCTGCAAATTCTTGTATGTTAGTAGTTGCATTAACATAATCCTGATAAGCTGCATCTGATATTTTATCATTATCTTGAAATTCTGAATATGATTGGTTTAATAGAAACAAGCTCGCAATTGCAGATGACATAAACATTGTTCCTTTTAATTTTTTTTCAGAATTAAAATGACCTAATCCCGGAAACAAATAACTTTTCATTTTTGAACTACTATGATTAATCTGTTTTAATGTAACATCTACTTTTTTATGTTTTTTAGGAAGGATATCTATATTTCTTGAATCTGATTGAAACCCTTCACTTGAAAATTTTAATATATAATTTCCTTTTAAAAATTCTTCATAACTAAAGGATGAATTATAAGATTTATTATTAATATCTATTTTTGAATTCTTCGGCCATACATCAACAGATAAAAAACCAATATTTACATCTCCAGATACACCTTTAGGCATTTTCCTTAGAGTTAAGTCAATTGTATTATTGCCTCCAGCCAAAGAATTAAAACTATCATCTGATTCATAATACTTATCTATTTTCATCGTTACTGTATGCTCACCAGGACTTACTTTATATAATAATCCTGAAGATGTTGTATTTCCAATATAACTCCCATCTAAATAAACCATTGCATCTGATGGAGTTGAAAAAAATCGAACTTTAGCAGGCAATGGATCTAAATCAACTTTAATTTTTTTATCATAATTATATTCAACTGCTACTGTTTCCAAATACTCTTCATAATTATCATATTTGACTTCAAGTAAATAATCTCCAATTTCCAGATATTTAAGAGATAAGGGTGTAGTACCTTTATTAACTCCATCAAGAAAAATATTAGCACCTGAGGGATTAGAAGAAATATATAAATCACCCATTTTTTTAGAAAACATTTCATCAACTGTTTCAAGCATTCCAGGTTTAACAACTATATTTTTTGTAAGATTATTATAATTTTCAAGCACCAAGACAATCGTATGCATTCCGGGTTGTACATCATTTATAAGTAATGGAGATTTCCCTTTTTCTTCACCATCTAAAATTATTAATGCACCCATTGGAGATGTATTTATTTGAATTCCACCTGATACTTGACTTCCTATTATTGTTTGAGGTTGATTAAACTGAATTTGTTTTCCCGTATCCTCAACAACTAATTTTAAAATATGGCTATTAATTGATGATAAAAAATCTAAAAAATCAGGAAATAATAAGTTTTTTTCAGTTATTGATGCTCTTATTTTTCCATCATCTACGATGGATATCATTTGCAATGCTAAATAATATTTATTAGAATTTGGATAATAATTAATAGTAGGTTGCAATACAATATCAACTTGAAGATCAATCCCTAAATCAAGAGCACACTTTGTTGATATGCAATCAACATCATCACTGTTTGCTTCTTTTAATCTTTCAATTGCTTGCTGATACCCTATAACTTCATATTGATTATAAGAAACAAGTTCATTCTCAAGTTCAGTAATAAACATATTAATTTCACTATCTGATATGCCAGCACTACTAAAAGCCACAATAGCTAAACGCTCTTTCGCATGTATTCTACCTGCTTTACTAAATGATTCAGCATTCTTTTTTAAATCATCTTGTATTTTATCAGGGTCAGCATAAATTTTAAGTTTAATATAAAAGTTTTGCCCATCCCAATTCTCTTCCAGGGTTTCAGTTCTAACTTGCCCTGATGTTAAAGATTGAGTATACAATTCTACAATTTCAGAAAATTTTCCATCAACACTTTTTAATTGATCTGTTATTTCACTTTTAACATAAACAGCTATTTTTTCTAATACTTGATTTATTGCCTGATTCTTAGCTTGCTGCCTTGCCTCTTGTTTACTTTCAAGTTCGCTGGCGTTATAAGTATACTCCTGAATATAAACTTGTTCTTTAGCAAAGCAAAACACTGAGAAAAAACTAATTAATACATAATATTTACTCTTGAACATTGTATCTTTTCTCTTTCTTTATTTTTTTCTCAATTACATCTGATAATTCCATTATAGTATTTTCATCATATCCTTCGAAATAATAGATGATTTCTCCATTTGAATTAATTAATACGGTTAGAGGCAAAGCTTGCGATTTAGAATATTTTTTAAAAACCATTCCATACCTATCTAATAAAATTGTATGACTAAGCTTAAGTATATTAGAAAAAACAGAAACATATTCTGGTTTTTCAGGTCTTTTTTTACTTCCAACATTGATATAATATGTATTAATTCCTGTATATGTATTCATAAGAGAATCTAACTCAGGCAACTCTTTTTTACAAGGCTCACAATAGGTTGCAAAAAAATTAAATAATATGGGTTCTTCTTTTTCTAATTCTTTACTTAAAAAAAAGTCATTATTATCTAATGAATTAAGATAAAATGTTGGTGCAATAGACTCTATATTTTCAGTAATTAAAAAACTAACCAAAAATACACAAATGAAATTTGTTGGTTTCAATAATTTTATTCCCTAAAATTTGATATATTCAAATTTAAGTATTTTTATTTTAAAAAACTGTGAAAAAATCAGGAGAATCAATGGTAAAAAATTATAATTATTTAATAGTAGCAATTATTTTATTTTTAACTGGATGTAGTTCAAATGGTATTAGTAGAAATGAAAGTTTTTCTTCAGATACTCCAAGATGGTGGGGGAAAAGAAGTCTATCTGAAGAATTCTACTATGGTTATGGTCAAGCATCTGATCTTGGTAGTCCAACACTTACTTCCAAAACTGCAACATCAAGAGCCCGTGAAGAAGCAGCTTCTTCAATAAATACAACTGTATCATCACTTCTTAAAGATTATCTGGAAAAAAATGGTATGGGTGATTATGCTGAAACATATGGTCTCCAAAAATATGTTAGTGAAAATATTACAAATCAACTGCTCTCTGGAAGTGCTGTTGACGAGTATTCTGAATCAAAGGATGGTACTATTTTCATTCGAGTAGCTGTTTCTAAGAAAGAAATTGCTCAAGCAGCTGTTAATAATCTAATGGAAAATCAAGCAATTGCAAATCAGATAAAGGCAGATCAAGCTTTTGATGAATTGCATGAAGCAATTAAATAACCTCCATTTATTTCTTATATTAATTTGTGTTACCAATTTTGTGTTACCAATATGGGTTTATTTGGTTAAATCTGAATTTATCTGACAATTAAAAAACCCCCAACTTATCGAAGGGGGTTTCCTCTGTACCCTCGACACGATTCGAACGTGTGACCTACGGATTAGAAGTCCGTTGCTCTATCCAGCTGAGCTACG
>CESQ01083071.1_pt1 | contig 11145 bp, 18 predicted proteins | sample 361401 | NCBI WGS metagenome assembly CESQ01 (sample SAMEA2622119, study PRJEB7988) | marine metagenome | isolation source: saline water (ENVO:00002010), including | reverse complement strand
AAAAGCCGACTGAAGGAACGGGGTCTTATCCACCCTACCTTTAGGTAAAGCCAATGGCAAAAGTTACTTACCGTGGTGTCGAGTACGACACTGAAGAGTACAGAAAGATGCTCATCAACGAGCATACTCAAACCCAGAGACATGATCTTATGTATCGTGGTCTTAAGGTTAGAAGCAAGGCAATCCCTTGCAGTTAAGTTAAAGAAAACTTAAATATAAAGAGCACCTATTGACAGGTGCTCTTTTTTTGTGTAAAATAATAGAAAGTCTAATTGTTATGGAAAGGGACAAATTAAAGTTGATAGTCCGTAATATGGAACTATTAGTTGATGCACTTAAAGCAGAAGTATATTCTGATGTTGATGCATACAAGAATTCAAAGGCATTTGAACCACCTACCGATTATGACGAACTATACGACGATGACGATGGCTACCCCGACTAATAGGTCGAAAAGATTAATGAAAATGCTTGAGAGATTGATTAAGCAAGATCATCTTTATACTGATGAACAACTTAAGGATATGAAAGCACAGTTGAGAATTCTTAAAGAAGAACTTACTCGTATAGAATCAAAAACATCAAAAGGATTTGGTAAAAAATGACTGTAAAACTTGTAAGCATCACTCCTGATGCAGAAAAGACAATGGGTTATATTGCCCGTGTCTCTAATCCATCTAATCAGGATAACGAAAAGTATGCAGGACTACTGAAGTATTGTATCAAACATAATCATTGGAGTGTGTTTGAACAATCTTCTATGACTCTTGAGATAGAGACTACCCGTGCTATTGCTGCACAGATATTACGTCATAGATCTTTTACTTTCCAAGAGTTCTCTCAAAGGTATGCTGCTAGTACAGCACTTGGTGATATAGAATTGCCAGAACTTAGAAGACAAGATACAAAGAATCGTCAGAATTCTACTGATGATTTAGATTCTAAGATGGTTGATTCCCTTAATCGTCAGATGATTACCCTCTTTAGTTCTGCTAAAGCACTTTACAATCAGATGTTAGAGGATGGTGTTGCTAAAGAGTGTGCTAGAATGGTACTACCACTCTGTACTCCTACTAGAATCTATATGACTGGTTCATGTCGTTCTTGGATTCATTATATAAATTTAAGGTCTGCACACGGAACTCAGAAGGAGCATATGGTAATTGCAGAAGAATGTAGGAAAGTGTTTACCGAACAGTTCCCTGCAGTTTCAGAAGCCCTTGAATGGGTCTAAATATTTTTACAATACGTTATTATTATGGCAACATATCCTGTTAAAAATAAAGACACTGGTGAAACTAAAGAAGTTGTAATGAGTGTTCATGATTGGGATCAATGGAAAGAAGATAACCCAGATTGGAGTAGAGATTTTTCTGATCCAAGTACATGTCCTGGTGTAGGTGAAGTTGGAGAGTGGAAAGATAAGTTAGTTAAAGCAAAACCTGGTTGGAATGAGGTATTAGATAGAGCTTCAAGACAACCTGGTGCTCAAAACTTAAAAGTCTGATGCCAAGAAGAAAAAAGAGTGACCAACCTATTGGGGTTGGTTTGACGACTAAACAAATGAAGAGGAAGAAACCTCTTAGTTCTGAATATTTGGTTGATATTGAACCTATTACTGACAATCAAAAGGTTTTATATGAATCTTATAAGAGTGATAAACATCTTGTTGCTTATGGTGCTGCTGGTACTGGTAAGACCTTTATTACAATTTATAATGCACTTAGAGATGTATTGGATCCAAAAACACCTTATGAAAGAATCTATATTGTTAGGTCTTTAGTTTCTACTCGTGAGATTGGTTTCTTACCTGGTGATCATGAAGATAAGTCTTCATATTATCAGATACCATATAAGCATATGGTAAAGTATATGTTTCAGATGCCATCTGATGCAGACTTTGAGATGCTTTATGGTAATCTTAAAGCACAGGAGACGATTAAGTTTTGGAGTACATCATTTTTAAGAGGTACTACGTTAGATGATTCTATCATTATAGTAGATGAGTTTCAAAATTTAAATTTCCATGAATTAGATTCTATTATTACTCGTGTTGGACAGAATAGTAAGATTATGTTTTGTGGTGATGCTAGTCAGTCTGATCTTACAAAAACAAATGATCGTAATGGAATCATGGATTTTATGAACATCTTGCGTAAAATGCCATCTTTTGATATAATAGAATTTGGTGTTGATGATATAGTTCGATCTGGACTTGTCAAAGAATACATTATTGCAAAAATTGATTCGGGTCTTTAATGTTTAATCATGTTGATTTAGACCTAACACCTCTTGAAAGAGAACATATAGATGGTGTTAGGTATTATAAAATTCCTAATGAAGAAGAACTAATTAAATTAGTTTCTATTACATCTGTAACTAGTCATTTTAATAAAGAGATCTTTGTTAAATGGCGTAAGAGAGTTGGTAATGAGGAAGCAGATCGTATCACTAAGGCAGCAACCAAACGTGGTACTGATATGCATACTCTTACTGAGAATTATTTGTATAACAAAAATCTTCCCGAAGTTCCACCAATTTCTGAATTTTTATTTAAGATTGCTAAGGGGGAACTTAATAAGATAAATAATATATACGCTCTGGAAGGACCGCTATATAGTAGGCAATTGGGAGTTGCTGGAACCGTTGATTGTATTGCAGAGTATGATGGCGAGTTAGCGATAATAGATTTTAAGACATCTAAGAAACCTAAACCACGAGAGTGGATTGAACATTATTTTGTTCAAGCAATGGCATATGGTTGTATGCTATATGAAATGCATAACATTTCAATAAAAAAATTAGTAATCATTATGGCATGTGAAAATGGAGAGTGTAAAGTCTATGAAGAAACTGACAAAGCAAAGTATATCAAACTCCTCGGTGAATACATTAGAAAATTTGTTGGAGATAAATTGGAAATCTATGGAACCGACTAAAGAATTAGAGAAAGCAATTGAAAGTAAGTTTTTAACACCACAAAAGTTTGCAATAGAAATTGAAAAAATTGTAGCAGAAGATGAACTCAATTACATTGATGCAATCTTACACTATTGCGAAATCAATAGTCTTGAGGTAGAATCAGTAACGAAACTAATATCAAAACCTTTGAAGGAAAGAATAAAATGGGATGCAACTCGTCTTAATTTTATGAAAGCAACTTCAAAGGCAAAACTTCCTATATGAAGGTGACACCATTTGAAACCTACCAAACTTATCTTTCTATGAAGAGTCATTTTACTAATCGTAAGTATGACTTTTTTAAATATGGAGGTAAGTCCCGTGCTACTATGGCATCCTTTAATAAACGAAAGGATAAGTACTGGTTTGAGAAAACTTCTAGAAAGTACTCTGATCAACAGATACTTGATTTTTTATTATCAAATTTTGTAATAACAGATAACCCTCAGAACTTATGGATTGGAGAAATTATCAATTCTGGAGAAAGAAATTACGCAGAGTGGATGAGAAGACAGCAGAGTTTGACTTACTTGTTCAAAGAACAGTCGAGCGAATTACTATCCAACGGAAACTTGAACGAACTATTCGATTGCTCCAAGAAAAAGCATCCAATAGTTCTAAAAAAGTATTTGGGTGGAGAGATCGACTTAGAAACGCTTACGATACTGGAAAAAGTCTTTTCTTTCGTAAAAAATTTTGATAAGAAGTTGGATGATCCAGTGTGGGAATCCGTAAGTCTAAAAATAAAGAAGTATATTCCCTTCATAAATATTAATGTATTCCAATATAAAACTATCTTAAGGGAACTAATACATGAGTGATTTTTTTAAATCTGAAATAGTTCGAGAAGAACTAAAGGAGATTAATGCATTGCAGGAAGAACTGTATAGTGACATGACATCATTTAATGTTCTAGATCGTGATGATAGATTGGAACACATTGATAAATTAGTTACGTTGCTAGAAAAGCAACGTTTGATGTATACTAGACTCTCTTTATCTGATGATCCTGATGCAAAGAAATTGAAAGATCAATTGCAGAAGTCAGTTACCATGATGGGTTTCCCAGAAGGTACTGATATACAGGTATTATTTTCAGGTATGGAGAATACTATTGATAAATTGAAACAATTTGTTGACTATCAATCGTAAATTTGTTATAATCTAAACATCCAACGAAATCCAAATTAATCCGAGGTAATCTAAATGACGTTTGCTAATCTTAAAAAGCAATCAAAACTAGGCTCTCTTACACAAAAACTTGTGAAGGAAGTCGAGAAAATGAACACTACATCTGGTGGAGATGACCGTCTCTGGAAACTAGATGTGGATAAAAGTGGTAATGGATATGCTGTTATCCGTTTCCTACCTGCTCCCGATGGTGAGGATCTACCATTCGTAAAACTATACTCTCATGCCTTCCAAGGACCTGGTGGTTGGTTTATAGAGAATTCTCTGACTACTCTTGGTCAGAAGGATCCTGTTTCTGAGTACAATACTACTCTATGGAACAACGGCACTGATGCTGGTAAAGATACTGCTCGTAAGCAGAAGCGTAAATTAACTTACATCAGTAACATCTATGTTGTGAAGGATCCAGCAAATCCTGAGAACGAAGGCAAAGTATTCTTATACAAGTACGGAAAGAAAATCTTTGATAAACTAACTGCAGCAATGCAACCTGAGTTTGAGGATGAGGAAGCAATTGATCCATTTGATTTCTGGCAAGGTGCTAACTTCAAGTTGAAGGCAAAGAACGTTGCTGGATATCGTAACTACGATTCATCTGAATTTACTGCTACATCTCCATTATTGGATGATGATGACGCACTAGAAGCACTCTGGAAGAAAGAGTACTCTCTTGCAGAATTAGTTGCTAGTGATCAGTTCAAGTCTTATGATGAACTTAAGAAGCGTCTTGAATATGTACTAGGCAATAAAGCACAAGTACGTCAGGATCCAGAAGTTGTTGATGAGGACAATGATCGTGGTGTAGCAGAGCAAGCAGTTGCTACTGCATCAATTCCTACATCTGAGGAGGATGATACACTATCTTACTTTGCACAACTTGCTGAGTAATATTATGGAGAAGTATTTCTAGTATTTTCTGTTTCTGCCAGTCTTTTATTTACAAATTGAGAAGATTTATCATAATGCATAATATCTCTCATATCATTTAAGAACATTTGTAAGTAATTGGGTCTCAGTAAATATATATTTCTCTTTTCTTCATTTTTAATAACTTCATACTCGTAATTTGTCACTCCTACCACTGGGTTAGGGGTGATATTTACTTTTGTGGGTGAATCTGGATTTACCATTGAGAATTCTTTATCAACAATCTTTCCTTTAGGTAGAATTAATCTTGATTTAGAGTCTCTAACTTCTTTTGTTTCATAATGATGTATTTCATTTATTTCTGTTAATCCATATTTATTTTCAACATATCTATATAAATCTTTAGAACTAAGAGGCCATTGGTCTATAGCATTTGTAATTCCAGCAGTTATTAATACAACCCAATCTAAATCAGCACTACCATATAATTCTTCAGCAAGGGTATCTGGTCTAGCACCTTCAGGAATTTGATATTTATCAAAGAGAGTAAATAAATTATTTTTATTTGCTATATCATCACGAAGTTTAACTCTTCTGAATAAATTTTTAACTCTCACATATGCCTGTGAAGATTGTCTGGTTTTTATGGGTGACTGATAGTTAAGATCAGGTAGTTCTCTGAAATATGACATTAGAATCCAACTCCTCCTACTTCTTCGTAATCTTCAGCATATATTGGGTTTAGTTCCTTAAAACTTAAACTTAAGTCCATACTTGTTGGTGTTCCATCTGGATATGTTGAATATGTATTATTGGGTGTGTATGATACCCCCATGTTTTCTAAAGCACATGGTTTAAATTTATTTAAGAATGGGTGAGGTGCATTACCTTGCTTATACTCAAGTATGAATACATGTGGAGCACTTATAAACATTCCATTTCCACTATTTTCTGCTACTCCTCTTGCTGCACTTGATTGTTTAAACATTTTTATTATTTGCTTTACTTCTTGTGCTTCACTCATATTTCTTGGAGCAAAAGTAAATTTAAATGAGAAGGTTCTAATAGTTACTCCCTTAAATATGGTTTCCATATTTGGGTTTAGAACTTGTCCTGAAGCCCTTGATCTAATTTCACCTCCATCTTCACCTATTGCTGCAGCAGCAAGAGATGACATGATTGCTTCTCTAGTTTGCTCATCAATCTGCCCCATTCCACCTTTATTATCTACCATAGATCTTAATGTCTGACCTGGGTTTTTCATAAGACCCATTCCCATATTAAGACCAAGTGCTTTCAACGGATTTAATGATGAGTCACTCCATTGAACAGCGTTTTTATCTTCAACTCCTTGTGGTATTGGTAATAGTATATTTGCTATTGGTTTTTGTTTAGATGCTCTACTAGATGCTGTACCTAACTGTGATGAAGCACCAATTTTACCAGTAAATGTTGATCCTGTATTAGTTTCTTTACTATTAATTTGATCTACACCTATTCCACTTGGTTTATATTCTACAATTTTTATACTTAGATAGTCTGCTGAACTTTCTATTCTTTTATTTGGATATCTTAGTAGTTGTGCTCCTTGACCTGCTTTTTTAGATCTACCACTAGAAAGTGGATTATTTTTTATTAACTTCTTTGATTTATTCTGAAGTTTTTGTATATTATCAACAGAGTATCTTCCACCTGGTTTATCAAATAATTGTCCTGCGAATCCCATTATCGACCCTATTATTTCAACTATTTAGCTTAAAATTTGCAAAAGGTATTTGCTCAAGGTCAGTTAGTTCATCATCATACACTTCATACAGTTGTCCAGCGACTTCTTTCCATGTATATTGCCTATAATCATCCCAATGAAAATTGATTCCACGGAATCCCCAAATAAAAATATCTGTCACAGCAACTAATGGATTTTGATCATATCTAATACGTGGAGTCTTAGGATTATATACAAAAATATAAAATTTTCCAACGTCTGGGGCAGGAGTTACTGTATTATTACATGCTTGCATTAAATCCAACATCAAATCATCGGGATGTTCAATTCCTATTAATTCTTTTACTATGTTGTTTATACGACTCATTTAATTCCTAGTTCTGTTTCTGTAAGTATCTTAAACTCAAATCCCCTATCCATACACCATTCATTTGCTGCTCTCCATTTTGCTTTATTTTTGGCAAACTCAAATGCTTCACGGAGATATGATTTAGTTTGTTTCTTTGGTTTAGGTGGTGCTTTTGTTTGTTTCTTAGGTTTAACTTCAATGATATATTTTTTAATCTTTCCAGTATTTTCTTTTACTTTGATGTAAAAATCTGGAAAGTATCTATGTGCTCTATTATCTATTGGAGATTTGTACCATACATACATTTCTTCACTTCCCCATTCCAAAATATTCATATTATCATCACAGTATTGCATGAATTTACGTTCCCAAAGTGATCTGTATATTATTTTAGTTGGGTCTCCTTTATACTTGTATGGACGTAACGGTTTGTATTTACCTTTATAGGACATAAATAAATATAATTATCATAGAAATATTTAGAGTGGTACAACCTCGTAAGATATCAGATTTTAAACCTACGCTATCTAAATTAGCATTAACATCTCATTATCAAGTAATTTTTGGGGGTTTATCTAGTCCCTTAAGAAGACATCTTAATTCAAGAGGTGTTGGTTTTAGATTTATTGGTCAGACTGCAGGATTGCTTTGTAGTAATGCTGTTCTTCCAGGTAGTTCATCAGCAACTTTTAGTGTTGATGGTCACTATCAAGGTGTCCAAGAAAAAATGGCACATACTAGAATGTTTGATACAATTGGTTTGGAATTTTATGTTGATAATGAATATAAAACCATTAAATTCTTAGAACACTGGATAGAATTTATATCAAGTGGTTCTGGTGAAGATCCTTCACAGGATGGTTACTATTTTAGAATGCAATACCCTGATGACTATAAGACCCAACAAACAAAGATTGTTAAATTTGATAAAGATTATAATCACGAATTAGAATATACTTTTTATGGTTTATTTCCTCAAGGACTAGGAAATATGACTGTATCATATGAGAGTTCTGATTTGTTAAAGGCAAGTGTTACATTTGCTTTTGATCGTTATATTTGTGGAAAGAATTCCAGTTTCTCAATCTTTAGAGGAAATTCTAATAATAGAATAGCAAATAATAACAGTACTATAATTAGTTCTGCTCTTACTGAGGGTAAGAAGAGACTTAGGGACATAGGTTCATTAGCATCTGGTGCTAGTGTGTCGGGTAATGTATTAGGAAGAGTTGTCTCTCAAGGAAGACTTATATAATTGATCGTAAACCAAATTCGACTTTTTTTTCCATATATACGGCAAAAAAAACTCCGCAATTTTTTGGAGCCACAGGATTTTCAAAAAAGTGCTATAAATAATAATACTGAAGTGCTACGAACATTATGCCTTTACCAAAAATTACCGCACCAACGTATGAGTTGGTACTTCCTTCATCTGGTCGAAAAATCAGATATAGACCATTTTTGGTCAAAGAGGAAAAACTCCTTATTATCGCAATGGAGAGTGAGGACTCTAAACAGATAACAGATGCTGTTAAGAATGTTCTTAAAAATTGTATTATTACTAGAGGTATAAAAGTTGATAAACTTTCTACTTTTGATATAGAATATCTATTTCTCAATATTAGAGGAAAATCTGTTGGAGAAGATGTTGAAGTTATGATTACTTGTCCAGATGATGGTGAAACACAAGTTCCACATCTCATTAATTTGGATGATATTAAGGTTATTACAGATGATGATCATAATACCGATATTAAGTTAGATGATAAATTATCACTTAAGATGAAATATCCATCATTGGATGAATTTGTTAAAAATAACTTTGATATGGAGGGTGGTATGGATGTAGAAGATACATTCAATTTAGTTGCATCATGTATTGATCAAATTTACTCCGAAGAAGAATCTTGGCCAGCATCAGAATCTACTAAAAAGGAATTAGTTGATTTTATTGAACAATTGGGTACTCAACAGTTTAAAGAAATTGAGAAATTTTTTGAAACTATGCCTAAATTGTCTCATACTATTAGAGTCAAGAATCCTAAGACAGAAGTTGAAAATGAAATTGTATTGGAGGGACTAGCGGCTTTTTTCGGGTAGGTATGGCTCATGAAAACCTTGAGTCATACTATAAAGTAAATTTTGCCTTGATGCAGCATCATAAATATAGCTTAACAGAGCTAGAAAATATGATACCTTGGGAAAGAGAAGTTTATCTATCTCTTTTACAACAGCACATTGAAGAAGAAAACTTAAAAGCACAGCAACAGCAAAATGCCATCTAATAATACTAATTTTCCGAATGTAGCAACACCAAAACTAAAGAAAACTAGTATTTCTTTTGCTAATTTTGGCAGCCAACCAAAATTAGGCAATGTTTCACCAATGACCTCTATGGTTAGTGGTGATAGAATGATGAAATCTCTTCAATCTCAGAGAAGGGTTCTTGATAGAGTAATTGAGTTGGAGAAAGATGTTACTGATCTAGGAACTAGAGTAAAGATGCAGGATGAGTCCTTATTGGGAGTAAGGCAGTCTTTAAATGGTATAAGAGATTCTGTTGATCAAATACGTGTTGGACAACAGGCAATTATTGAGAATGCGAAAGATAAAGCAAAAATAGAAGAAACAAGAAGAAAATTAGAAGAACAACTTACTAGAAGAAGTGATAAAGAATCTGATATTGAATCTTTAGGTGGTGAACCTGATGATAAAGGTGGAAATGATGCCCCACTTAATGATGCACAAGATAAGGCAAAATCTACAATGCCTATTTTAGAGAAATTAAAGAAATTTCTCTTTGTGGTTGTTGGTGGATGGTTTACTAATAAATCTATTGATTTGATTAATGCATTTTCTGATGGTAATAAGAAAAAGATTACAAAAATAGGGTTACAACTTTTAGGTGGTCTTGCTGCAGTTGGTGGTGTAATGCTACTTGCTAGTGGTGGTATGGGTATGATTCTTGGTGGATTGGGATCATTAATAGGTGTGATTGGTGGGTTATTGTTTAATCCTGTAACTTTAACTGCTTTATTAATAGCAATTGGTGTTGGTGGTGCTATTTTTGGATTGAAGAAATTATTTGATTGGGGTAGAGAAAAGAGAGCTGGTGGAAAGGAATTAAGAGAGGCACATAAGAAGAATAATGAAAAGTTGAAAACTCTTAAAGAAATGGGAGTAGATGCTCAAGGAAGAGTTATTGGTAGTGGTAGAGGAAAAGGTGATAGGCATAGAAAATCTGTTGAGGAAGCTGGTACTCCAGAACAAAAGGCTGCATGGAAAGCATTTAAAGATGAGCAGATGAGACTTGATAAGATTAGAGATGATATGAATGCTGATATTAAGAAATCCAAAAAAGAATACTTTGATGAAATTAGAGCAAATGAACCATCAAAGAAAGATGGTAGAAAGGAGTATTGGAAGGCTGCTAGAGAAGAATGGAAGCAGAAAGAAGCTGCTATTAGAGGTGAGCATGAACTTAAAATTAATAAACCAACTATTAAGATTAATCATCCAGAGAAGGATGTATCATCAAAAATAGGTCCAGAACCAGATGAACAACCATTATTAATTCCAATGTCTAATACTCAAGGTGGTGAAGGTTCAGTTGAAGAGGAACAACAAACATTCCCAGAACTTCCTTTAGTTGCTAGTGGTAATGTTAGTAACCAATATACAACATATTCTCAATCTCAATATAACGTAGTATAATGGCAAAAGGTGTTTTCGGAAAAATGAAGGGTGGGTTTAAACTCGCCAGAGCTGATAAAAAGGTAAAGAAAAGATTTATTGGAATGAAATCTAAGCAAAATACAGCAGGACTTAGAAAATTCTTTAAAAAAGATTCTAAGGTGCAGAAAAGATATATTAGGAGTAAATTTAGTAAGAAAAGAAGACAATTACAGGAGAAATTGCTAGAAAAGGGGCAATCAATGAAGAAAGGTGCTAAAAAGATGTTTGCTAAAAAGGGTGGATTTAATCCTTTTAGATTTCTTATGTTGATATTTGCTGGATGGATAGTAAATCAACTACCAAAAATTGTTGAAAA
>CESQ01057758.1_pt1 | contig 11209 bp, 10 predicted proteins | sample 361401 | NCBI WGS metagenome assembly CESQ01 (sample SAMEA2622119, study PRJEB7988) | marine metagenome | isolation source: saline water (ENVO:00002010), including | reverse complement strand
GTCAAAATAATATTTATCGTAGCTTATTTTGGCTGCAAACCCACCCCGAATATAATGTTTCAGAATGAATCTTTTGCCATTAAATTCAATGTCGAGCGTTCTGCCTCTTCCATTTACTTCAGATTTGATTAGTCTTTCTTTAGATATATAATCAATATTAAATAACTGACTTGAAAAATTTTTTAAAGTGTTTGGGTTATATTGAATAAATATATTCTTATTTTTAATGATCTCATCCATTGCCTACCAATTATATGCAAAATACTAGTCAAAAAATAGAAAATATACTAATTTTGAGAACTTCTTCTCTTGGAGATATATGTCATATGCTCCCTTTTGTATATACGCTAAGAAACGAATATCCCAATGCAAATATATCTTGGATCATCGGCAAAAATGAGGCTGAATTTTTACAGAAAATTGATGGAATAAATTTCGTTATTTTTGATAAAAAACACACACTCAAATCTTATTTGAAGATTGCAAGAGAATTAAAGGGCATTAAGTTCGATGTAATGTTTTTGATGCAAGTCTCTTTAAGAGCAAATATTATTAGTTTATTCATTAATTCAAAAATAAAATTAGGTTACGACTCTGAACGATCTAGCGATCTTCATAGTATTTTTTCAAACAAAAAAATAGATAGCTCCAAGCATTCTCATGTTGTCGATGTATTTTTAAGTTTTTTAAGTAGTATAAATATAAAAAAGGAAAAATTTTTATATTCATGGGATATATCGCAAAAAGTTACAAAAAAAGATTTTTTTAAAGAGCATCCAAATTTGAAAAATGAATATTTTGTTTTAAGTCCTTGTTCGAGAAGTAAAAATAGAAATTGGTTAATTGACAGGTATGCATATGTTGCTGACTATATTTGTGAAAGATATGGTATAAGTTGTGTAATTTCTTCCTCAAAAGATAAATTTGAAAAAGATTTTGTTGAAGAAATTATAAAAAAAATGAAATCTTCACCAATAAATTTTTCCGGCAAAACAAACCTACATGAATTATTTACATTGATTAAAAATTCAAAACTATTGATTAGTCCTGATAGTGGACCTGTACACATTGGTACATGTGCCGGCACTCCTGTTTTAGGATTGTACGGAGTAACAAATACTGTTAGGGCAGGACCTTATAACAGCGTTGATTTATGCGTTGATAAGTATAATATTGCACTCGAAAAGTTTTCGCAAAAGAAACCCGAGGAAGCAAGTTGGCGTTATAAAAATAATCATAAAGATGTTATGAGATTAATTAGTGCTGACGAAGTAATACGACAAATTGACAAATTTTTTTCTAGGGGTAAATAATTTGATTATAGTAACAGGCGCTGCAGGATTTATTGGGTACAATATCGCAAAAAGATTAAATCTAATGGGTATAGAAGATTTAATATTAATAGATAATAAGAAAAAATATCCAAACCCAAAAAATTTTAACAATCTTAGATTCAAAGAATACAGACATTTTTTAAGCCTCGAAAATCTAGAAAATATAACTTGTATTTTTCATCAAGGCGCATGTTCAGACACAATGGAATATGATAAGAAATTTATGATGGGCGTAAATTTAGAATATTCTAAAAAAATATTTTCTATTGCAAAGGAGAATAATGCAAAATTTATATATGCATCAAGTGCATCAGTTTACGGTTTGAATAAAAATTCAGAGGAAATAGAAGAGAATGAATCACCTTTAAATGTTTATGCTGAATCAAAATTACTTTTTGATAAATATATAATGAATCAAGAGTACCCAGCAGTCGGACTAAGATATTTTAATGTTTATGGCAGGGGCGAAGAAAACAAAGGAAAAATGGCATCTATGGCATACAAAATGAATTATGAATATCTTCAGCATAAGAAAATTACTCTATTTAAGGGTACAGATGGGTATCAAGATGGCGAACAAATGAGAGACTTTATCTATATAGATGATGTCGTTTCAATCAATATGTTCTTTATGGAAAAATCATTTCACGATATTTATAATGTAGGTACTGGTAAAGCAGAAACTTTTAATGCAGTAGCAGAAAATATATTTAAATTTTACGATGATACTAATAGGAATTTTAACTATATTGATATGCCAAGTTATTTAATACCAAAGTATCAAAACTTTACACAAGCGAATATAAAAAAACTTATTGCAGCAGGTTACAATTATGAATTTTTTGGGATAAGCGAGGGTATAGAAGCTTATTTAAACGATTTAAACACATCATCTGCCTGAATCTCTACGAGACAATTGTAATGACCGTATTTACATTTCTTTTCAAAACATGGACTACAAGAAACTCTTCTATAATGAATTTCTTTATTCGTCGTTAAAGGTGGTGTTAGATCTGGCGATGTCGCCCCATAAATTGATATTGATTTTGTTTTTGTTGCCGACGCAAGATGCATCAAACCAGAATCATTAGATACGCAAAATTCAGATATATGCATTAAATCAACAGCATCTTGAATCGAAGTTTTGCCACATAAATTTATGGCTTTACCACCGTCAGCAATTTGATCACCTAAATTAACTTCACTTTTGCTTCCAAGTATTAAAATTTTATAATTTTGGTCTAATCTTTTTAGAAGCTCTTTAAACTTATTAACTGGCCACATTTTTGATGGCCCGAAAGCAGCCCCTGGTGCAAAAATAACAATTTTTTTATCAAGGTTAATCTCGTGTTTTGATAAAAGGAATTCAAGATTTTTTGTATTTGTTTGCAATGAAGGATAATACTTTTCATCAAGCTCTTCTTTTTCGGAAAACATAGAAACATATCTGTATGCAGTTTTTCTTCTATCTTGTTTTGAAAAGGATTTTAAATCATTTATTAAAATGTATCTTGACTCCCCCCTCTCACCTGTTCGAATAGGTATTCTTGCTAAATAAGGAATTAATGCTGATTTTAGTGAGCGAGATAAAACAATACTTTGGTCATAGGAACCACGAATTTTTTTTGCAAGATTTAATCTTTTTTTCAAACCAAGCTCTTTGTGTTTACAATCTAACACAATTGACTGGTTTGCTTCCGGCATTCTCTCTATTAATTCCTTAAAAGAAGGCTCAACAAGCACATCAATTTTTGCTTCATCATCTTCATTTTTAATTTTTTTTAGAAGCGTTTGTGACATAACGATGTCACCGAGCCAGTTTTGAGGAACTATTAATATTCTTTGTGAAGACATAAAAATTTAATTAGCTGTTTTATTAATTTTCCTTATAATATTTGTCGTAGAGTACCCCTTTATAAAAGGAATTATTTTAACCTGCCCGTTGTTTTTCTTTACAAAAGTGCTTCCAACAATTTCGCTTGCCTTATAGTCGCCACCTTTTATAAGAATATCAGGTTTTATTTTTTTTATGAGTTTTATCGGTGTTGGCTCACTAAAACAGATGATAAATGCATCATCTAAAGTAGCTCTATTCAAAAAATCTATCCTATCTTTTATATTATTTACCGGTCTGCTTTTTCCTTTTAATTTTTTTACAGACTTATCGTCATTGACACCAATAAATAAAAAGTCAACAGTTTTTCTTGCTTGGTCTAAATATTTAATGTGACCCCGATGAAGAATATCAAAACATCCATTGGTAAAACCAACTTTAAACCCTAACTCTCTTATTAGATTAACAATTTTATTTAAATCATTTTGATTTTTAACAATTCTATTACAGTCGTCCAGTTCATCTAGCTTAGCAAAATATTCATTTTCAATTTCATTAACTAGATTTAAATTTTCATAAACTTTAGAAGTTAATTCGGTACTAGAAATAGATTGCGCACCGAGTTTTTTAATTACTTCTCCAGCAGCAACGTTTGCTACTACAGCAGCAAATTTTAAGTCTTTCTTTTCAGAAGATAAGTAAGTAGCACAAAGCGCAGCAATTACTGTGTCACCGGCGCCAGTAACATCAAATACCTCATTAATGGACGTTGCTTTTATATGGGTTGAGTTATTATTTCCTTCAACCAAGATCATTCCTTCAGAACCTAAAGTAACTAGGATAGATTTCAGATTTAGTTCTCTAATAAGAGTTTTTGCTTTCTTAATTATATCCTTATTTGTTAAACATTTTCCGACAACATTCTCAAACTCTTTCTTATTTGGTGTTAATGAGAAAGCATTTTTATAACAGGTAAAATCATTTCCTTTGGGATCTATAAATATTGGTTTTTTATATTTGTTTGATAATTTAATTAATTTAATAATATTTTTTTGAGCACCTTTTTTGTAATCTGAAAATATAATAGCATCAGAGGCCTTTATTAAATTTTCAATATTTGAAGGTAAAGAGAAAGCTGTCGGATCCTCTTCGCACTCGTCATCTATTCTCATCAACTGTTGATTTTGACTAATTAATCTTGTCTTTGTAGTAGTTTTAAAATTTTTATTTGTTTTTGATATTAGTTTTATTTTTTGAGAATTAATTAAATCTTTTAATATTTTACCATTACTATCTGTTCCAACACTTGAGATTAAAGTTGTTGCCTGCCCTAAAGAAGAAATATTAGACGCAACATTAGCGGCTCCCCCAGGCTTGAGAATTTCTTTATCAACTTTTAAAACAGGTACGGGAGCTTCTGGAGATATTCTGTCTGTAGAACCAAATGAATATCTGTCAAGCATAGCATCGCCAACCACTAAAATTTTTGATTTTTTAAAGAGACTCATTATTTTTTATATCCATTTTTTGCGTATAGTTTTTTATTTTCTATTGTATCTTTTAACAGTTTATCATTCTTAGAAAAATTTTCTCTACTAATAATCTCGTGGTTTAAGTGTAACAAGCCAGTTGCAAATATTGCTTCCTTTCTATAAATATTATTATTAATTAGTCTAACTACAAAATCAGAATCTTCTCTACCCCAGCCTATGTAAGATTCATCGTAGCCATTAACAATTTCGAAATCACTTTTCCACACCCCAAGATTACATGTTTTTGCACCTTTCCATTTTTTCTTTTGCAATTTTTTAAATGGATAATTGGGAAATCTTAAAACTGGCATGAGTCTGTTAATATCACTATTAAGCCTTAACCATATTAATTTGAAAATACTAATTTTATTTTGATCTTCTTCGCTAATAATTTTTCTTGAAAAATTTTGAGACAATTTTGCTCTGTTGCCTCGCGAAAAGAAACCTTTTTCAGAAATATTTCTATGGTTTTTTATGAAATCATTAAAAACAATACAATCTCCATCAATAAAGATGAGAAACTCCCCTGATGATAGTTTTACCGCTTCGTTTCTGATTTTAGCGGCTCTAAAGCCTTCATCTTCATGCCAAGCATGATATATCATTAAACTTGAATCTTTGAAGCTTTCAATAATTTCTTTTGTTGATTGTGAGGAACCATCATCAGCAACTACAATTTCGAAATTTTTGTCATCTTGCTTGAGGAAAGATTTTAAACATTTCTTAAGAAAATCTGGACTATTATAAGTTGTAATAATTACAGAAATTAACATTATAAAATATGGATTGCTTTATTACGATTCTTCATTTTCGTCTAATCTATAAACTGTGGAACAATATGGACATTGAATAATACCGTCCTGCTCTTTCTCTATTGGTAGAAAAATTTTAGGATGAGATAACTTTAAATAATTATCCCTAGGACAGCTAAGAGGTAAGTCTGATATTTTTACTACAATAGCTTCTTCAGATTTCTTATTTTTTTTTGATACCATAAAACTATTTTACTATTGTTAGCCAATCTTTATATTTCTCAGATTTACCATTAACAACATCAAAAAATTTCTTTTGAAGATTCTCAGTTATAGGACCTCGTGAGCCACTTCCAATTATTCTGTTATCAAGTTCTCTGATTGGCGTAACTTCAGCCGCAGTTCCGGTAAAAAAAGCTTCATCAGCAATGTAGACTTCGTCTCTAGTAATTTGTTTAACTTTTATTTCTATACCTTCATCTTCAGCGATTTTCATGACAGTCCTTCTCGTTATTCCGTCAAGTGCTGAGTTTACCTCTGGAGTATAAATTGTGTTGTTACTTACTATAAATAAATTTTCACCGCTTCCTTCGGATACGTAACCATGAACATCTAGAAGGAGAGCTTCGTCATAACCACAATTCAAAGCTTCTTGCAGCGCAAGCATGGAGTTGATGTAATTTCCATTGGCCTTCGCTTTACACATTGTTGCATTGACGTGATGTCGAGTGTAAGAAGAAGTTTTTATTCTAATTCCATTTTTTAAGTTATCTTCGCTAAAATAAGATCCCCATTCCCAAGCGGCAACAATTAGATGCTCTTGTAAATTATCCGCTCTTAAACCCATTCCTTCAGATCCATAAAAGCACATTGGCCTAATATAACCTGACTTAAGCTCATTTTCTTTAACTACAAGTTTTGTAGCTTCATTAATTTCATTCTCTGAAAATGGTATTTTCATACCAAGAATTTTTGCAGAGTTTATGAGTCTTTTTGTATGATCAAATAGTCGAAATATACCCGTTCCATTTTCAGTTTCGTAAGCTCTTACTCCCTCAAAGACACCCATTCCATAATGAAGTGTATGTGTTAAAACATGCACCTTGGCTTCTCGCCATGGCACGAGCTTTCCATCAAACCAAATAAACCCATCTCTATCTGACATTGTCATTTTTCGACTCCATATTCCATAATTATTCATTTGCATATGCAAATGAGAAATATTATCATTTATTACTCAATACAACTTTATATTAGGGAAAATATAAATGCAAAATACACTTTTTTTTATGAATTATAAAGCCTTAAGAGTGATTTTAATATTAATATTTACTCTCACTTCTTTTGAAACCTATAGTCACTCTGGAGCTAGTCACGCAGATGAAGAAGTAAATATATACTCTGGAAGGAAAGGAAAACTAATTGAACCTATGCTTGAGAAATTCACAAGCAAAACCGGCATCAAGGTTAACCTTATCACTGCAAAGTCAGATGCTTTGCTTAAAAGAATGGAGGCTGAGGGTAAAAGCTCTCCTGCAGATTTATTTATTACGGTCGATGTCGGAAGACTTGACCGAGCAAAAAGAATGGGGTTACTTCAAAAAATAAATAACTTTTCTATTATGACCAAGTTATCTCCAAACTACATAGATAAAGACAGAGAATGGATTAGTGTATCAAAAAGAATAAGAACGGTTGTTATATCTAAAAATATGAAAGATAAAGATGACCTTAAAAATTTTGAAGATTTAACAAGAAATCAATGGAAGGGAAGAATATGCGTGAGATCATCGAATAATATATATAACCAATCTTTAGTCGCCTCATTAATTGCAAATCATGGCGAAAAGAAAGCAGAAAGAATTGTAAAAGATTTGGTTGGTAATTTTGCCAGAAAACCATCTGGTAACGATCGTGCACAAATCACAGCAGTTTCAAAAGGGGAATGTGATATCGCTATAGTCAATCACTATTACTATATATTGATGCTGAACTCAAAAGAGCCTGAAAAAAGAAAAGCCGCTGATCTTACTGAAGTGATATTTTTAAATCAAGATAATAGAGGAGCCCATGTAAATATTAGTGGTGTAGGAATTGCAAAATATGCAAAGAATGTTGATAACGCAAACGAGTTAATATCATATATGCTAGAGAAAGAATCTCAGGAATGGTATGCAAAAACAAATAATGAATATCCAGTTATCAAAGACGCGAAAGTTAGTGAGATACTTAGTAGCTGGGGAGAAGTAAAACTAGACGAATTATCACTAAATAAGTTAGGCGATTTAAATCCAAATGCTGTAAAATTAATGGATAGAGTAGGCTGGCAATAATTAGGGGATAGTAAATTTTAAATTTAGAAAGACTAGCAGTATTCATTGCGTTACTTTTTATGATTCCATTTGCATATTTGGGATCCTCAATTTTTTTCCCATACAATGATAATTGGCAACATATTATTGACAATGTTTTGGCTGAATATTTTTTAAATTCTTTAACGTTAGCTTTAGGTGTTGGCTTTTTTTCTTTTATATTTGGCACAGTTACAGCTTGGCTAACATCAATATATGATTTTCCTTTTAGAAAAATAATTTCCTGGCTTTTGTTAATGCCTTTAGCTATGCCTGCATATATTATTGCAATAACCTATGTTGGAATAATAGATAATTATAATTTTTTACCAGACATTAGAAATCTTTTTGGTGGGATTATTATGATTTCGCTAGTTGTTTATCCGTATGTTTATATTCTTGCTAGAGGAGCTTTTCTTGAACAATCAAAAGAGCTTTACGAAAATGCACAAATATTAGGCTCTTCTCAATTAGAAATCTTCTTAAAAATTTCTATACCTATGGCAAGGCCTGCAATAACTTTAGGGGTAACTTTAGCGGCAATGGAGGCTTTAGCAGATTTTGGCACAGTAACATTTTTAGGGATACCAACTTTTACAACAGGAATATTTAGAACTTGGTTTGGAATGAATGATACGATTACTGCTACCCAAATGTCCGCATTATTCCTCAGCATTGTTTTTATTTTTGTATTTTTAGAACAGAACTCGAGAAAAAAAGTTCGGTACTCAGAAAATATTAAAACACAATCAAAACTTAATTTTAAGAAGGTATCAAAAAAAAATAGTTTTTTTATAATCTCAATTTGTGTAGCACCTATATTATTTGGATTTCTCATTCCCTTTTGCCAATTATTTTATTGGTCTATTTTTGTGTCCAACGAAATTATAGATCAAAGCTTTTTTGAAATTGTAAAAAGCACTTTGTTTTTAGCATTAGTTGCATCCATTGTAATATCATTAATTTCGATACTTGTTACTTATGTAAAAAGACTAAAGCCCAAAAGTATTACAAATAAATTTATGCAAATTATTACTTTAGGATATGCAATTCCTGGTCCAGTAATAGCGATTGCAGTAATGATTCCGTTATCAAGTTTTGATAACTTTATTAATCAAATTCTTCTTGATAATTTTAATATATCTATAGGGTTATTTTTTAGTGGAACAATTTTTATTTTAATATTTGCTTACTGCATAAGATTTCTGACAGTTTCTTCAAGAACAATTAAAGCTGGACTTGATTCAGTAAGTTTATCAACAGATGACGCCGCTAAATCCCTTGGTGCAAATAACATATCTATGTTTTTTAAAATCCATTTTCATTTGCTTAAAACACCATTGCTAATTAGTTTTTTGGTAGTCTTTATAGATGTTATGAAAGAACTTCCGCTTACAGCAATTTTAAGACCATTTAATTTTAATACTTTATCAATAAAAGCCTTTGAATTAGCTTCGGATGAAAGGATTGCCGATGCATCAAGTTCAGCAATTATGATAGTAATCGCTGGTATTATTCCAGTTATAATTATTACAAAAAATATATTAGGAAAACGAAATAAGGTATAATTCATTAATTATGAATAAAAAAATCATTATTTCAAATTTGTCTTTAGCTTTTCAAGAAGAAAATAAAATACTTTCCAATATTAATCTTAACATTCATGATTCAGAAATAAATTGTATTCTTGGACCAAGCGGTTGCGGAAAGACAACATTATTGCGGGCAATAGCTGGCTTTGAAGATGTTTCTTCTGGATCAATTCTCAAAGATGGAATTTGTATAACAAATAATGTTGAAAATATGCCAGTTGTAAATAGAAATATGGGTATGGTATTTCAAGATTACGCCTTATTCCCGAATATGGACATTAAATCAAATATTGAGTTTGGGCTGAAAAATCATTCCGACCTTGAAAAAGATAATCGAGTAAACTATTTGCTTGACCTTGTAAACTTACCTGAACACAAAAATAAGTATCCACATGAGTTATCAGGCGGCGAACAACAAAGAATTGCATTAATAAGGGCTCTTGCGCCTTCACCCGACGTAATTTTAATGGATGAACCTTTTTCTAATATTGATCAGGATATTAAGGAGGAGCTTGTTTCTGATGTGCGCGATTTATTAAAAGAATTGTCAATTACATCAATCATCGTTACACATGATCAGAATGAAGCGTTTAACATAGCCGATCAAGTTGCAATTATGAATAAAGGGGTAATTCAACAAATTGGAACTCCGTATGATATTTATCATAAACCAGCAAACAAATTTGTTGCTGGCTTTATAGGTTTAGGTACTTTTTTGCCGATAAACAAAATTGATAACGATAGCTTTGAAATACCGCTTGGTGTACTCGATAACCACAGATTGAAAAATGATTTAACAAAATTTGAAAACTTAGAAATATTAATTAGACCTGATGATATTATTCATAACGACTCAAGCCCAAAAAAGGCAGTAATATTAGAAAAACAATTTAGAGGCGCAGAATTTTTATATAAATTATTATATAATAATGAATATTCTATACTTTGTTATGCGCCAAGTCATCACAATCACGAGATTGGTGAGTCAATAGGCATTGAGCTTGATATAAAGCATTACGTTATATTTGAAAGATAATGAAAAAAAATAATACTAAATTTTCTAGAGAAATTGTTAAAGGCTACGATAGAGCTCCAAGTAGAGCTATGCTAAGAGGTGTGGGTTTTGAAGATAAAGATTTTGAGATTCCTCAAGTTGGTATTGCTTCTACATGGAGTCAAGTCACACCTTGTAACTCTCATATTAATCAGCTTGCAGAATCAGTAAGTAAAGGAGTTAGTTCAAATGATCTAAAACCAGTCATTTTTAATACAATTACAATATCCGACGGTATATCTATGGGGACAGAGGGAATGAAATATTCACTTGTTTCAAGAGAAATAATTGCTGACTCAATAGAAACGGTTGCTGGTTGCGAGGGATTTGATGGTGTTATAGCTATAGGTGGTTGCGATAAAAATATGCCAGGTTGTTTAATTGGTCTGGCAAGACTAAATAGACCCTCACTTTTTATTTATGGTGGGACAATTATGCCTGGGGTCTATAAAAACAAAAAGATCGATATTGTTTCTGTTTTTGAAGCCGTTGGTCAATTTGCAAAAAAAGAAATTACTGAGGAGGAACTCAAGCAAATTGAAGAAAACGCAATACCTGGACCAGGCTCGTGTGGTGGCATGTATACTGCAAACACTATGGCATCTGCTGTAGAAGCACTAGGAATGAGTTTGCCAGGAAGCTCTTCGCAAGCCGCCGTTTCGAAAGATAAAAAATTAGATTGCTTGAATGCTGGTGTTGCAATGAGAAATCTGTTAGAGAAAAATATTACTCCAAAAGATATAATGACAAGAAGAGCTTT
>CESQ01043507.1_pt1 | contig 11233 bp, 9 predicted proteins | sample 361401 | NCBI WGS metagenome assembly CESQ01 (sample SAMEA2622119, study PRJEB7988) | marine metagenome | isolation source: saline water (ENVO:00002010), including | reverse complement strand
GGATAATATTGAAAATCAGACAAATTATCAAAAGGTTTTTTTGAATTAATGAAATTAATTAAATTTTCCCTATTAAATATAGAATCCTTGAATTCATTAGTATTATCAATTCCATAACAAATATGACTATTATCAATATGTGAATTATCAATTATTACATGCAATCTAATTGAGGAATCGATTGTAATAAGACATCTTAAAAAGTTAATTTTGTTAGTAATCTTATCGTTAACTTTATCAAAAACCTTCACCTTAATATTAAAATTTTTATATTTATTGATAAAAAAAAATAAATCTGGTGATAATTCAAATAATATATCTGAAGTTGATAAGCTATTATCTAAGTTTTGATTTTTTCCTATTTTTTTGTAATAGGTAATAAATTTATAATTTAAAGATTTTTTATAAAAATTAGAATAGTCCAAATTATCAATAAGAAAAAGATTTGAAATTAAATCATTCTTAATAATTTCATCATAATAGTCTAATTCATTAATTGTACTTATTACTGGATAATCTGTAATAACTTTAATTTTTTTTTTAAGAAAAAGATAAGTATATTCAAATTTAATACCAGGTGGTAAAAAATTAATTAGATAATCAATGTCTTGATCTTCTAATAACTCCTCATAAGAACCATAATATTTTGTAAAATTATACTCTTTAGAAAATTTTTCAGCTACATTTACATTCCTTGAACAATTTGCATATAAATTACAAAATTTATTCAAATTTAAATTTTTGATTAAATTTATAGATTTTTTATCTGAACTTAAAATTGCTAAATTGCTTTTCATAAATTTATTAATATACTCCTGTGATGAAACAAGTTTATCTAAGTTACCATGATATTCACACTGATTGTATTGAATTAGCTAAAATAATTAAAAAAAAATTTAAACCTAAAAAGCTTATTTTAATCTCTCGAGGAGGTTTAATACCTGGATCAATAATCGCTAATTATTTGGGTATTCAAGATGTAGATGTGATAGCTCTTAAGACATATGCTAATAGAAAAAGATCTTCAGATATCAAAATTTTTAAAAGAATAAAATCTTTTAAAGAACTTGTTGTTATTGATGATTTGGTTGATAGCGGTGAGACAGCAAAGATTGTTAAAGAAATGATGCCAAATTCTAAATTTGTAGTTTTGTATGCTAAGACTTCAGGAAAAAAACAAGCCGATCTTCATCTTTATGATTTTAAAGATAAAGACTGGCTTGTTTTCCCATGGGAACAAGATTAACCAAGCATAAAGTGAAGTAAAGATGCACCAGCGATTATTAAAACTGCTGGATTTAAGTCACTCATTTTACCACTTATTGCCTTCGCTATAACGTAAACAATAAAAGCAAGAGCAATACCATTGCTTATTGAATAAGTTAAAGGCATTATGAATGCTGCCAGTAATGCTGGTGAATACTCTGAAATATCATCCCAGTCTATATTTACTAGATTTTTACAAAAATAAGTTGCAATAAAAACTAGAGCGGCTCCCGTAGCATAAGGTGGAATTGTTTTAGCTAAAGGCGCTAAAAATAAACATAATAGAAAAAAAACTCCAACTGCAACTGCAACTAAGCCTGTTTTTCCACCTTCTTTGATGCCCGCACCAGACTCAATATAAGAAGTAGTATTAGAAGTTCCAAATATAGATCCAATGATTGTTGCTATTGAGTCAGAAAAAACTGCTTTGTCAATATTTTCAACTTTTCCATCTTTGTCAATTTTGCCCGAGAGATTTGCTACAGAAGTTAAAGTTCCTGCTGTATCAAAAAAATCAACAAATAAAATAGTAAAAATAACAATCAAAAATAAGGAACTGCCTAATGCGCTAAAATCAAGTTGCATAAAAGTTGGAGACATTGATGGAATTGGTGCAACAATCCCTTGGAATTGTGCAACTCCAATGAAAAGACCAATAATTGTTGTAGCTAAGATACTAAGAACTATTGCTCCTGGTACTTTTAATTTATCTAATGCAATCATGAGTATAAAAGTCAATAAAGCTAAAATCACGGTAGGTGACTTTAAATCACCTAAACCAACCAATGTTGCAGGATTATCAACAACAATACCTGCCCCTTTTAATCCAATAATTGCTAAAAATAGACCAATCCCTGCTCCAATTCCAAATTTTAGAGATTTTGGGATTGCATTTATTAAGTAAGACCTTAGAGGAGAAATACTGATAACTAGGAATAAAACACCAGAACATAATACTGCTGCTAAAGCTTGTTGCCAAGTAAAGCCCATTCCAAAGACAACCGCATATGTAAAAAAAGCATTTAGACCCATTCCTGGTGCTAATGCCACTGGCCAATTTGCAAGGAGCCCCATAAGCATGCAGGCAACAAATGAAGCTAAAATAGTAGCAACAAAAACTGAATTAAAATCCATGCCAGTTTCAGAGAGGATTGCGGGATTTACGACCATAATATAGGCCATAGTAAGAAAAGTAGCTAGTCCAGCTAATATTTCTTTTTTAAAAGATGTTTTATGATCTTTTAATTTAAAAAGAGATTCTATAAGTTCCATTTTTTATTATATCAATTAAAATTAAATATAAAGTGGTTCACTGTCATAAGTTGCCCACAGGTACCATGTAACTATTGTAGAAAAATTACCCCACTTATTAGAGTTTTTTTTAAAGTTTACTAAATTATAGTCATTATAATGTTTTTTATATGCATTAATAAAACCTAAATCGCCCATTGGCATAATATTGGATAAACCAAGATGAAAAATACTAAACATTTGGACTGTCCATGGGCCTATACCAAAAATTTTAATTAATTCATATGGTGGTTGATTTAAAAAAGAGTTACTAAATTTAATACCTCTAACCAAACTATAGTTATCTATTAAAGAATTAATTGATTTTTTTTTATTTTTTGAAATTGGTAATTTTAAAATTAAATTTCTATTGTTTTTAAAATTATTGTAATTAATTGGGCCAATGATAATTTTGGAATTTTTATAAATAGACATAGCAGCGGAAACTGAAATTTGTTGAGAGCAAATAGATTTGAACAAGACATCAAATTTATTTTTATTTAATTTTAGGAAATGATTTGAATTATAATAATTTTTAAATATCTTATCAGTTTTTAAGAGGTATTTACATCCACTTTCCCAATATTTGACCACTATGAAAAAGATTTTATAAGAGATGAAGTGTCTTGATTTTTATATTTAGTAGAAATTAGTTTTCTGTATCTACTATGAACATTTTTAGTTAATTTTAGATTTAATTTATTTTTATTAGATTGTCTTAAAACATATCTCAAATCTTTTTCCATTAATTCTGTTGAAAATCCAAAATCGAATTTATTTTGGGTAATAGTTAAATAACGATTAATGAATTGCCAGGAGCCTGCCGCTCCATTTTTTAAGGCATTATATAATTTTTTTTGATTTAGTTTATTTTTTTTACTAAATAAATATGCCTCTGAAATAGAATATAATATACCACAAATCAAAATTTGATTTGTAAATTTAGCTAATTGACCTGAACCTATCCTACCCATATGTTCAACATTTTTACAATAGCAGTATAAAATAGACTTTGATTTTTTGTATTTTGATAAATTACCACCAATCATTGTTGAGAGAGTACCAATTTTAGCACCCTCCTCTCCACCAGTTACTGGTGAGTCTAGAAAAGTAAATTTATATTTTGATATAATTTTATGAATATTCATTACTCTATCTATAGAAATAGTGGAATGATCTATTAAAATAGTATTATTTTTATAACATTGAGTTTTAAGTATTTTCTTAACTACTGAGGCGATTGCATTATCGTCTTTCACACAAGTTATAATAAAATCAAACTTAATTTCTTTATCAAAATTGAATTTTTTACCAGTAAATGAATTAAGCCATCTATTTTCAACTGATTTTGTTCTATTATAAATATAGAGTTCATAATTTTTTTTTTTAGAAATATGAGAGGACATATAAAAACCCATCCTACCAAGTCCTATAAATAAAATTTTAGATTTCTGCATAAAAGATAATTTTTTCATCTAATTTTGAATAATCAAAATTCATATTAGGTAAATTTGATTTAAAATGCAGTATCTTTAAAAAACTCATAGCAGGAAATAAGTCCCATATTTTTGAACCATATATAGTCATGAAGGATCTTTTTCCTTCGATTACTTCTATTACGTCATAACCAATAGAACGTGATCTTTTTTTTTCAATTATTTCTGATAAATAGTCCTTAAAATATACTTTAGCGTGATCTCCTAAATAACCTATGTGTTTTTCATATTTACAAGGGATAACTTTTTTAAAGTTCTTATAAATAATTCCATTATCTGTATGGTAAAAAATGTCATTTATCGGATCGTAAATAATTGAAAATAGTGAATTTTCATTTTTTATATAAGAAACCATTATTACTATTTTATTTATACCTTTTATAAAATTTCTAGTACCATCAATTGGGTCAATTGTTAAGTATGAATTATTTATTGAAAGATTTGATGAACTCTCTTCCGAAATGATATTATGAATATTTTTTGTTTTAAAAAATTGAATTAATTTATTTTCAACTAATAAATCATATTTAGTTACCTTTGAGTAATCTGGCTTATCTGATACTTCATCTACATTTAAATTGCCTATGTTTGGTATTATAAATTCTTTAGAAATTTCTCTAAAAAAAAAGTAAGTTTCCTCAAAAAATTTATTATCAAAGATCATTGATAAATTTTTCAAGTATGTGTGAATTTTTTTCTTCAACTAAAAGTATTAGAATGTCATTATTCACAGGAATATTTCCATCAGATGATAATTCAATATTATCTTTTGAAATAGTGCATAAATGAATTATTTCCTTTGACTTTTTGATGCGTTCAAAGAGTTCATTTTTATATTTAACTTCATAAATAATGTAGCTATCTCTAAGAATAGAATGATAAGATAATAACGAACCTTCAGAAATTTTTTCTATTATTCTAGAAGTAGTCAATTCTCGAGGATTAATAATAACATCTATTCCTAAATCGTTTGCAAATGAAGAAAAGGACTCATTATTAACAACTGAGAACACAGATTTAGATCCTCTTTTTTTTGCAATAATAGATAAAATTGTGTTTATTTGATCGTTATCAGTAACTGTGATAACTAAATCTGAATTATTTAATTTAATTTCATCGTACAGAGATTGATCTAAGGCATCTCCCTGAAAGATTGAAGTTTTTTTTAAAATACCAGATAAATAATCACATCTGTTTTTATCGTATTCTAAGATATTTAAATTTATTTCCTGTTCATCTTCTTCTATTAGTTGAGATAAATTTTGTCCAATATTTCCTCCACCTACTATAAGAATATCTAGGATATAATCTTTATAACCAAAAAATTTTATTAATTCTGGCAGATATTTTTTTTTGATTAGAAGGTAAAGATGATCAGAGTTATTTATTTCATCAAATTTTAATTTTACCTCATCAACTTTTGAATGACCTATATAACAAATATTCTTTTCTTTAAAAAAAACTTTTATTTCTTCAAAAGAATGATGTTTAAATAAATTAGCAGATTGCATACCTATTAATAAAAAATTTTCTGATATTAAAGACTCACTAAAGAAAGCTCCTGGCATGTGTATTTTCTCAAATATATTATTTGCAACCTCCCACTCAGGTGAAATAATATGATCTAAGAAATTATTCGATTCAATTAATAAGGATTTATTTTCTTCAGAAATAAGATTTTGATTGCGAATTCTTGCAATGGTTTTATCAACTTTTAAAAATTCTTTTGCAAATTTACAAGTAATCATATTTTTTTCATCACTTTTGGTAACAGCAATAAAATAATCAATGTCAGTATTAAAATTTGTATAAAAATTTGGATTGAGAGGATCGTCTAATATAGTTTTTATATCATATCTTTCTGAAAGACTTTTAAGCTGGTTAGGATCTTCGTCTAATAGAAATACATTCTTTCCTTGTAACGAGAGTTTATTAGCTAAATTAGCGCCAACAACACCAGAGCCTAATATTAAAACATTCATTAATCTAATTTAATATTTAGTGATTTAATTTTTCTATATAAAGACACTCTATCCAATTTTAACATTTTAGCAGTCATAGTCATATTCCAATTATTAGTTTTTAGTTTCTGTAAAAAATACTCTTTTTCAAATTTATCTTTAGCTTCTTTATAACTCAAATCGTAAATATCAGCACTTTTTGTAGAACTATTTAATACTTTTTCAACATTTTCTTTTGTAATAATTTCATTATTTTTGTTAATAGAATTTGTAATATTTTCACAAATATTCATGATTTCAAATACATTTCCTGGCCAGTTATGATTATTTAGCAAACTAGAAATCTCATCATCTAGTTCTATAGTTCTATCAAATTTTTTTTTAGAAAATGCATTTATATAATGTTTAAATAAATAAATAATTTCATTTTTTCTCTTATTTAGTGCTTTTATTTCGATATTATAGTCTAATTTCTTTAATATTGGATCGTCGAAATCTGGGTTTTTTGTATCGAAGATAATACTTGCAGAAATACTTTTTGACTTGACCAGATTTAAGTAATTTAAAAGTTCTATTGTGTTAAATTTTTCATAATCATTTAAATAAATAGTAAAATAATTATGTAATGAATTAAATTTTAATAAATCGCTTTCATTCATCAAGTTTTCATTCATATTAATGAAAGTATCAGGGTTATTTGAAGATAGATTCATATGAATTGTATTAGCTAAATAATTTTTTCCTACACCACTTGGACCATGCAATAATATTGAAGTGTTAAATTTTATTTTTGATGTTTTATGAATTAATTGATCAATGTATTCTCCAAAACCGATAGCATTAATTTTTGAATGGAAAGATATTTGATTTCTATATGTATTTATCGTGACTCTTTGTTTTAATTCAAGAAGGTTTTTTTGGATAATGTGAATTAATTTTTTAGTCTCAAATGGTTTTTCTATAAAATCATTAGCGCCGGCTTTAACTGACTCAATTGCATTATCAATGTTGGCATGACCACTAAATGAAATAATTATAAGATTATTAAAATCTCTTTTTAATTGTTCAATTATATCAATTCCTTGTTTATTACTATTTTTTAACCAAAGATCTACTAAAACTAAGTCATAATTGAAATTGTCATTTAATAAAATCGATAATTCTTTTGAAGATGTTACGTATGAGGCTTCGTATCCATTTTTAGATAAAATCATAGAAACCTGTTTACAAATTTCAATTTCATCATCTATTATTAATATTTTAGACATTAAAAATTATTTCTACTTTAAAACCAGAGTATTTATTTGTGTTTATATACAAGGATCCATCATTGTCATTTACAATTTTATTAATCAAAGAGAGACCTAGACCAGAAGAATTTTTAGTTGAAAAATATGGTTTTGTTAAGTTTTCTATATCTCCATCATAACCAGGTCCATTATCAAAAAAAGTAAAAACAATATTATTATTTTGTTTTTTTAAACTAATTTCTATTAAAGGATCAGAAGATTCTTTAAGAGACTCAATAGAATTTTTAAACAAATTGTTAAAAATGATATCTAAGTAGGTTTGATCAAAAGAAATTTTTATATCATTTTCTATATGATCATTAAAAATTATTTTTGGATAATTTCTCTTATATTCATCAAGGTAAATAAGAGAGATTTCTGAAAAATTTATATTAGTTATGTTAGCTTTTGGAAGTCTAGCATAAGTAGAAAATTCATTTACTAAATTTTGTATTAGAAATATTTGTCGTTTAATTGACAAAATGGAATTTTTTAAATCTTCATCACTAACCTGACTTTCAATGAATTCAGCTGACAGAAGCATTGGCGTTAAGGGATTCTTTATCTCATGTGATATTTTTCTTGCTAATTCTGCAATTGCATTATTTTTTTCGGCAGATATCAAATCAGTATAATCATTAAAAATAATTATTTGATCAAATAGTGAATTATTTTTTATAGAAATTGATTTAATAAAGTAATTCCTAGAAATATTATTAACTTTAATATTTAGATTAATTTCAAATGACTTGTTATGAAAACTATTTTTGTTTTTATATTTATTTTTTAGAATATCAGATAAAATACTAAATGAAGTATTGGAAGGTGTTTTAAAAACTTGGGATGCTTCATTTTGAAAAATCAAATTATTTTGATTAATAACAAAGATTCCATACGTAGAATTTTCTATGATATTATTTATAAATTCTAATTGATCATTAATAGTTTTATTAGTTTTTTCTAAATTATTTTTTTGGTTTATTATAGTTTCACTCATATCAAAAAAAGAATTAGTTAATTGAGAAATGTCATCCTTATTTGTAGTTTTTACAATTTGTTTATTATCTAAATCCCCTTTTTTAAGAGATATTATTGCAGAATTTAAATTTCTTATTGGCCTAGCTAATTTAAAACTAAAATTTGTTCCTATAATTATGAAAATAATTATTAAGCTGAAAGATAAAATTAAATAAATAGTAAAAAATGTAATTTGAATATCTTTTTTATTTTCTTCAATTGAATTAAAAGCTTTGTATGAAACAATAATATTCTGGTAATAATTTAATGTTTCTAAATCTATTGATTTTAATAAAAGTAAATATTTATTAGAGGAAATATTAATTTTAGTAAATAACTGATCATTCAAAAAATAAATAGTTATATCTTCTTTTGTTTCTTCAGATGCAGTTTTTAAATTATTATCCTTGAGAAGTATTTCTTCATCACCAAAATGTTCAATAAATACTTCATCATTTATTACATTATACACAGTAGAAATATCAAATCTCTGAATTATATCTCTATCAATTAGTCTCTTAGCTAAAACATAATTTCTAATAAATTTAGAATCTATAATCAAATTTTTTTCAGTTTGATCTATATATTTTTGTGCTAGTTGATAAGAATTGTTAACAGTAGACTTAAAAGCTGGTCCTAACCACGTACTTAATTCAATATTAAAAAAAATGGCTGATGACAATAAAATTATTCCACTAGGGATGATTGAAAATATTCCAAAAAATAAAAAGAATTTGTTAAATAATCTTAATCCAATCACATCTCTTTTTTTATATTTTATATAATTTATTAAAAAAATAGCTAAATACAGAAAAAGGATTAAGAGAAAAATTAAATCAGCTATAAATATATACTGAATTAATTCAGCGTCTCGAACTACTTCATTAGATGAAATTAGTGAATAAATTGTTAGAATAAATAATATAAAAAAAATAGATATGAGAATAAAACTAGATATTTTATTAAAATAATTTGTCATCAAACAACCTAAATATTCATTTTATACTTTTAGCAGCTGGTAATAGTACTAGATTTTCATCGAAAAATAACAAGCTTTTATCTATGTTTAAGAATAAAACTATACTCGAACATAATTTATTTCATATAAAACAACTAAAATTCACAAAATTAACTCTAGTTATCAATAAAGATAAGTTACCTAATACTAAAATATTCAATGATATTGAGATTATTAAAGGGGGAAAGACTCGATGTGATAGTGTAAAAAATGCATTGAGTAAATCTAAGTATAAGACCAAGCATGTAATCATACATGATGCTGCCAGGCCATTATACACTAATAAATTGCTAAATAGATTATCAAAATTAATTATCACTGATAAATATGATTGTGTTGTACCTTATTCAAAATGTTCCGATACCATTTTACAAAAATCAAAAGATATAAACAGAAATGATTTAAAGCTTATTAAAACACCTCAAGCCTTTTCTAAAAAAACTCTCAATAAGTTACATATATTAAATAGAAATAAAAATATTACTGATGATAGTCAACTATTAAGAGAAAATAAAAATAAATATAAAATAAAATATATATTAGATAAATATTTACATTTGAAGATAACTTATAAAGAGGATATTGATTCCTTAAATGAATTAATTAAATTTAAAAAACAAAGAACTGGCTTAGGTTATGATATTCATAGAATAAACAAAAGTTTAAAAAATAATAATATAAAGTTGGGTGGTGTTAAAATTAAATCTGACATAAATATTATTTCTCATTCTGATGGTGATGTTATATTACATGCAATTACAGACTCAATTCTTGGTGCCTTATCATTAAGAGACATAGGAACATATTTTCCTAATAATAAAAAAAATTTAGATAGAAATTCAAAAGATTTTTTAGATTATGCATTAGACAAAATGACTAAAAGAAAATTTGAGATAAATAATATAGATATAATGATTGTTTCTGAACGACCTAAAATTAACCCATATTATAAAATAATTATTGAAAATATTTGTAAAATTTTAAAAATAACTAAGAAACAAATTACAATAAAAGCTACAACTAATGAAAAGTCAGGTTTGATTGGACAAGGAAAATTTATTGCCTGTTGGTCAAATATATCTTTAATTGATTTTAAATAGCAGCTTTTAACTTTTGGAAATCTTCATCTGCGTGATAGCTTGAACGAGTCATAGGGGATGAAGATACCATTTTAAAGCCTAGATTTTTACAAAACTGATATAGTTGATTAAATTCAGTTGGGGAATAAAACTTGTGTACTTTTTCATGATGAATTGAGGGTTGAAGATATTGACCAATAGTAACAAAATCAATATTAACACTTTTCATATCTCTTAAAACCTGAGTAATTTCATTATATTCCTCTCCCAAACCTACCATTATGCCAGATTTAGTAAAAATATTTTTATCAAAAAACTTTACTTCTTTTAGTAAATTTAAACTTTCTAGGTAATTAGAGCCAGGTCTTATATTTTTATATATCCTTGGTACTGTCTCTAAGTTATGATTAAATACATCAGGTTTCACTTTAGCAATATCAATATAATTTTTATTTTTTCTTAAAAAATCAGGAGTTAAAATTTCTATTGTTGTATTTGGAGATAATTCTTTAATATATTTTATTGTCAAAATAAATTGATTTGCCCCACCATCAATTAAATCATCTCTATCAACACTAGTAACAACAACGTGTTTTAAACCTAGTTTAAAAACAGACTTAGCAACATTTATAGGCTCCATAGGGTCAGGAGGACCAGAGGGCTTACCTGTTTTTACATTACAAAAGGCACAAGCTCTGGTGCAAGTATCACCTAAGATCATAAAAGTAGCATGTTTTTTATCCCAACATTCACCTATGTTAGGACAAGCTGCTTCTTGGCAAACAGTAACTAAATTATGAGTATTGACTGTATTTAA
>CESQ01054919.1_pt1 | contig 11246 bp, 9 predicted proteins | sample 361401 | NCBI WGS metagenome assembly CESQ01 (sample SAMEA2622119, study PRJEB7988) | marine metagenome | isolation source: saline water (ENVO:00002010), including | reverse complement strand
TTTATTAACAATGTGGTAAAATGTGGTAAAATGTGGTAATTTTTTTACTAAATTTGAGGTTATTAACTGTTATAGACTTTGAATTATTTAATTGGAACATACGAATGTAAAATTGATGTAAAAGGAAGACTTCTAATTCCTTCAGCATTTAAAAAGCAACTTGCACCTGTTATTGCAAAAGGTTTTGTTTTGAAAAGAGCAGTGTTTCAAAATTGTCTAGAGCTATATCCATTAGAAGAGTGGGAAGATTTAATTAAAAAGGTAAACTCGCTAAATAGGTTTAAGAAGAAAAATAACGACTTTATCAGAAGATTTACTGCAGGGGTTAAATTTATTGAACTGGATAACAATGGTAGACTTTTAATACCAAAGGATTTAATTGAATTTTCAAACATTAACAGAGAAGTTACTTTGTCTTCATCGGTTAATATCATTGAAATTTGGGATAAAGTCAGTTACGAAAAAGCGATTGTTGATTCAAGAGATGATTTTGCTAAACTAGCCGAGGAAGTAATGGGTGATGATGAAGACTAGTTACCATTTACCGGTATTGCTAGAAGAATCAATAGATGGTTTAAATATACATAGTGATGGAGTTTTTGTAGATGCAACTTTTGGTGGAGGAGGTCACAGTTTTGAAATCTTGAAGAATCTTTCAAATAAAGGAAGTTTAATCTCCTTTGATCAAGACCCAGATTCGATAGATAATTGTTTTGATGAAAGTAATTTTTATTTCGTCAATGAAAATTTTAAACACATGAAGAGATTTTTAAAAAATTTAGGTTTTACAAAAGTAAACGGAATACTTGCTGATTTAGGTGTTTCATCTTTTCAAATTAATACTCCTGAAAGAGGGTTTTCATATAGATTCAATTCGAAATTGGATATGAGAATGGATAAAAAAAATAAATTAGATGCATATCATGTTGTAAATAATTACTCTTTTGAAAATTTATCAAGAGTTTTTTTTGATTATGGAGATTTGAATAATTCAAAGAAAATTTCAGAAGAAATAATTAACGCAAGATCCATAAGTGAACTTAAAACAACTTTTGATTTAAATAAAATATTAAAACCGCTATTCCCCGAAAGATTTTTTAATAAAAATTTATCTAGAATTTATCAAGCGATAAGAATTGAAGTGAATAATGAGATGGATGTGCTTAAATCTCTATTGAATCAATCTTGTGAATTGTTAGTCCCTGGTGGCAGATTATGTATTATATCTTATCATTCTTTAGAAGATAGAATTGTAAAAAGGTTTATCAATAATGGAAGCTTTTCTAAAGAAGTTGAAAAGGATTTTTTTGGAAACTTTTCAGTTCCATTTAAAAAAACAGGGTCGTTTGTAAAACCTTCTGAAGAAGAAATATCAAAAAATATAAGATCGAGAAGTGCAAAATTAAGAGTAGCTGAAAAACTATGATTATATGAAACAAAGGATTTTAAATATTTTAAGAGGTTCATTCTTGGTTGATGAAAAATCAACATCTAACTGGATGTATATTTTCTTGTTTCTGATTTTATCTATAGTAATGATTTCATCATCACATTCAATTGATAAAAAGGTCTATAAAATAGCTGCAATGAATGAAGAAATTAAATCATTAAGATCTGAATTTGTTGACACAAGAACAATATTGATGACATATAAAATGGAATCCTCAGTGAAGAGTAGATTGGCTGAAAAGGGAATAAAATCTTCAAAAACACCACCAGTAAAAATTATTATTAATGTCAATAACTAAGAAAAACATAACGAATCGACTGTATATAATCAGCTTTTTACTGATTCTTATAGTTTTTTCTATTGTTTTTAAAATTATTGATATACAGTTTTTTAAGGGTGATTTTTATATAAGTATTTCTGAAAAAAGAGAATTTAAAAATATTGAAATTCCAGCAAACAGAGGAAATATATATTCTGATAATGGTAAATTGTTAGCTAGCTCTGTGCCAAAATACGATATCCGATTTGATGCTCTTGCTCCGACTAATATAAATTTTGACAATAATATTGATCTTCTAGCTGCGGAACTTGCAAATTATTTTGGAGAATCACCTGAAAAATATTCTAATAAACTTAGACAAGCAAGAAAGGATAAAAATCGATATCTGTTAATTGCTAGAAATTTAGGCTACTTAGATTTTATCAAATTTAAAAGTTTTCCATTGTTTAAATTAGGTGGTTTTAGAGGTGGTTTTATAAGTGAACAATTTACAAAACGCGATTATCCAATAGGTGGAATTGCCCAGAGAACTGTTGGGTATGAAAGATATGATGATTTTGGAAATGCCATGAGGCCAGGCTTAGATGGTGCTTTTGGTCCAAAATATTTAAAGGGAGAAAATGGGAGTCGATTCTCGCAAAAAATTGGTCAGGGTCAATGGAAGCCTGTGCTAGACTATAATGAAAAAGAGCCTAGAGACGGCTATGATTTACATACTACTTTAAATATTGAAATTCAGGATGTAGCTCATCACGCACTGTTAAAACAGTTGGAATTTTACGAGGCAGAGCACGGAAGTGTTGTGGTTATGGAAACTCAGACTGGAGAAATAAAAGCCATTTCTAATTTAGGTCGAACTTTAGAAGGTAAGTACTATGAAAAATTAAATTATGCTGTAGGTGAATCACACGAACCTGGTTCTACATTTAAACTTATGGCAATGGTTAGGGCTCTTGAAGATAAAGTTATAGATACTTCAGACATTATTGATACTAAAAGTGGAATTTTAAGTTTTTACGGTAGAAAAGTTAGAGATTCTAAAAAAGGGGGTTATGGAAAAATATCAGCTGCTCGAGCATTTGAAGTTTCATCTAATACAGCATTAGTTCAGATAATAAATGATAGTTATAAAGAGTATCCAGAAAGATTTGTTGACGGATTGTTTGAAATGAAAATAAATGAATCTTTGGGATTGCCGATTCTTGGCGAAGGAGAGCCATTATTTACACATCCAACTGATAAGATAAATTGGGATGGCTTAGATTTACCATGGATGGCTTTTGGTTATGGTATTTCATTAACCCCACTTCAAACACTTACATTTTATAATGCAATTGCAAATGACGGAGTTATGGTAAAACCTCGTTTTATAAAAGAGGTAAAATATTTTGATCAAATAATTGAAAAATTTGAAACTGAAATTATTTCTGAGTCAGTTTGTAGTATAGAGACCGTAGATATTGTTAAAAATATGATGAAAAATGTTGTTGAAAAAGAGCATGGAACAGCTCACAACATTTATTCTAAAGATTTTTCAATGGCTGGAAAAACTGGAACTTGTCAAACTGAGTATTGGAAATCATCAGGCCTATATATATCCTCTTTTGCTGGTTATTTTCCTGCAGAAAACCCAAAATATTCATGTATTGTAGTAATTCATAAACCTGACAAGAAAAAAGGGTATTACGGAAATATCGTTGCAGCACCAGTTTTTAAAGAAATAGCACAGAAAATATATTCAAACATTCCAAAAACTGAATTCTATAATTCAAAAGAATTCAGTTTAAAAGAAAATAAAATAAATCAAAAATCTATTTCTGACTTAGAAAATATGATAATGCCTGACATATCATCTTATGAGCTTATGGATATTATCCCAATCTTAGAAAATGCAGGCTGCAAAGTTGAGATTCAGGGGAAAGGAAATAAAGTTAGACAGCTAGTTAAGCCAGGAACAAAATTAAAGAAGGGTCAAAAGATAAAAATAAAATTAATTTGAAGTTAATCAGAGAAATATTGTACAAAGTTGAAATTAACTCAGTTATAGGGAATACATCATTTTCTGTAAATAAAGTTGAATTTGATTCTAGATTAGTTTCTGATTCTGATATGTATGTTGCAATAGCTGGTGTGAATGTAGACGGTCACGATTTTATTTCTCAAGCAATTAAAAATGGTGCTAAATGTATTGTTTGTGAAAAAATTCCAACCCAGTTTGTTGATGAAATAGTTTATGTAAATGTTAAATCTTCAAGAAAAGCACTAGCAATTATTTCCTCAAATTATTATGATAATCCATCTTCAAAATTAAATTTAATTGGAATAACAGGTACAAATGGTAAAACTACTATTTCTACTCTTTTGTATGATTTATATAGAAATCTAGGTATTAAATCAGGTTTAATCTCCACAGTTAAGATTTCGGTTGGAGATAATGATTATAAAGCAAAACAAACAACTCCTGACTCATTGTCAATTAATAGCTATTTAAATGAAATGGTAAAATCTGAAGTAAGGTATTGTTTTATGGAAGTAAGCTCTCATGGTATTCATCAGAATAGAATAGAAGGTTTAAATTTTAAAGGAGGGGTTTTCACAAACCTTACCCATGATCATTTAGATTATCATGAAAATTTTGAAAATTACAGGGATACAAAAAAACAATTTTTTGATTCATTAAGTCCAGATTCTTTTGCACTGACAAATAATGACGATAAAAATGGTATGGTAATGCTTCAAAATACAACTGCTGATAAATACACTTATTCATTGAATTCAATTTCAGATTTTAAAGCAAGAATTTTAGAATCATCATTTGAGGGTATGTTATTAAAAACAAATAATTCAGAATTCTGGTCAAAATTAGTAGGCAGGTTTAATGCATATAACATTTTATCAGTTTATTCTGTAGGTTCGATTTTAGGATTACCTAAAGAAGAACTCTTAAAAGGTCTAAGTGATTTGGATGCTGTGGTAGGAAGATTTCAATTTTATAAAAAAAATAAAATAACAGCTATTGTTGATTATGCTCATACACCTGATGCACTTGAAAATATATTAAGGTCAATAAACGAAATTAAAACTGCTGATAATAATTTAATAACAGTTGTTGGTTGTGGTGGTAATCGAGATAAAACAAAGAGACCTGTGATGGGTGATATAGCTAGTTCACTAAGTTCTAGGGTGATTTTTACTAGTGATAATCCAAGAAATGAAGATCCTGATTTAATCATTAAAGAAATGATAAGTGGAGTTAAATTATCTAATTCAAATAAAACTATTTCCATATCAAACAGAAAAGAAGCAATCAAAGCAGCATGTCAATTTGCTCAATCTAATGATATCATTCTTGTAGCTGGCAAAGGCCATGAAGCTTTTCAGGAGATTAATGGGATAAAAAACGATTTTGATGATTTTGATATTGTTAAAGAATTACTAAACCAAAAAAATTAAATTATGCTTTACTATTTTTTCGAATTTTTAGAAAATCAATATCAGATTCCAGGGGCATCTTTATTTACCTATATTTCCTTTAGAGCAGCTGCAGCGATTATCACTTCTTTGCTTATTTCAACAATTTTTGGAAAAAGAATAATTGATTATTTAAGAAAAAAACAGATAGGCGAATCAATTAGAGATTTAGGATTAGAAGGACAAGTAGAGAAAAAAGGAACCCCAACAATGGGTGGCATAATTATAATTCTTTCAACTTTAATTCCAGTATTTCTTTTTGCAAATCTAAATAATATATACATCATATTATTAGTAGTTACTTTAATTTGGATGGGAGTAATTGGTTTTGTAGATGACTACATTAAACTATTTAAAAATGATAAAGAAGGTCTTAGAGGGAAATATAAAATAATAGGTCAGATTATTTTAGGTCTTATTGTTGGATTAACCTTATTCTTCCATCCTGAAGTTACAGTTAAGGATCAAAGTCCTTTTGGAGTTGAACTACAAACGGTTGATAAATTAACCGAGTATAAATCTACAGAAACAACTATTCCTTTTGTAAAAGATAATGTCTTTAATTACTCAGATCTAATTACATGGATTGATCCTAGTTTAGAATCATATACATGGATTGTGTTTATATTTTTTGTTGTACTAATTATTGCAGCTGTTTCAAATGGAGCAAATCTAACCGATGGCTTAGATGGGCTTGCAGCTGGTTCATCTGCAATAATTGTTTTGACACTCGGTGTTTTTACTTGGGTTTCGGGTAATATTATTTTTTCAGATTATCTAAACATAATGTATATACCAAGGGTTGGTGAAATAACAATTTTTATAGGTGCTTTTGTGGGGTCATTAGTGGGGTTTTTGTGGTATAACACATATCCAGCACAGGTTTTTATGGGTGATACGGGAAGTTTAACGATTGGGGGAATTATAGCAGTTATTTCTATTGCTGTAAGAAAAGAGTGGCTTATCCCTTTAATATGTGGGATTTTTCTTATTGAAAATTTGTCAGTAATAATTCAGGTTTTTTATTTCAAATACACAAGAAAAAAGTTTGGTGTAGGTAAAAGAGTTTTTTTGATGTCTCCTTTACATCATCATTTTCAGAAGAAGGGATATCACGAAAGTAAAATCGTGACAAGATTTTGGATTGTAGGAATTTTTTTAGCAATCCTTTCAATAATAACACTTAAAATCAGATAATTGAAAACAGTTTTAATACTTGGCGGAGGAGAAAGTGGAATAGGAAGTGCATTGCTAGCTAAGACACATGCTTATGATGTATTTGTTTCTGATATGGGTAAAATATCATCTAGTAATCAAGAAATATTAAATAAATCATTGATAAAATTTGAGCAAGAATCTCACAATATAGCCAAGACATTAAAGCTAGATTTGATTATAAAAAGTCCAGGAATTTCTGATGAGAGTGATATAATTAAATTTTTTAATTCTTACAGTTGTAAAATCATCTCTGAAATAGAATTTGCATATAATTATTGCAAATCAGATATCATATGTATTACTGGAAGTAACGGAAAAACTACTACTGCTACTTTGACACATAAGATTATTTCTGAAGCTGATTTTACCTGTTCAATCTCTGGAAATATTGGAAATAGTTTTTCAAGTGTTTGCGAGAATGAAGTAGATTATAGTATCGTTGAAATTAGCAGTTTTCAGCTAGACGGGATAGATTCGTTTAAACCTCATATTGCTGTTTTAACTGCAATAACTCCAGATCATTTAGATAGATACAAAAATTTTGACTCATATGTAGAATCAAAATTTAGAATTACTAAAAATCAAACAGACAAAGACTACTTAATATATGATGCAGATTGTAGCATTATAAACAACTACATAAAATCAAATAAAATTAAATCTAGGTTGCTCCCTTACTCTTTAAAAAAAAAAGTTCACATGGGTGCTTACTATTCAAAAAATGAAATAAATATCATAACAGATAAAAATAAAATCAATATGCCAACAGAAAATTTTTTAGTAAAAGGTAATCACAATATTAAAAATGCAATGGCTGCAGCCACAGTTGCAAATTTATTGAAGATAAGAAAAGATACTATTAGAAAAAGTCTTGAACATTTTCAGGGAGTTGAACATAGATTAGAAAATGTTCTAACGATTAATAAAGTAAAATATATAAACGATTCTAAGGCGACAAATGTTAATGCTACATATTATGCTCTTGAATCTATGGAGTCTCCAACTGTTTGGATAGTTGGAGGAATAGATAAAGGGAATGACTATTCAGAATTAACAAAAGTTGTCGGAAAAAGGGTTAAAGCAATTATATGCCTTGGATTGAACAACATAAAAATTATGAATCATTTTGAAAATCAGGTTGAATATATAGTTGACACCAAATCAATGGAGGAAGCAGTAAATGCAGCTTACAAAATTTCATCATCAGGAGATTCAGTTTTATTGTCTCCGGCCTGTGCAAGTTTTGACCTTTTTGATGATTTTGAAGATAGAGGAAGACAATTTAAATCAGCTGTTAGAAAATTATAATGAACAAGATTTTTGAAAATATACAAGGAGATAAAACTTTGTGGGCAATCTTGATATTGCTTGCATGTTTTTCTTTTTTACCTGTATACAGTGCGGCAAGTAATCTGGCATATGTTTCAGGAAGTGGCAACACATTTAATTTTTTATTTAAGCATTTTATTCATCTTTCCCTTGGATTTACTTTTATGTATATTATGCAAAAGATACCTTACCATTACTTTAGAGGTATTTCAATTTTGATGATTCCTGTGGTCATCGTATTATTACTCTACACCTTATTACAGCCTAGTGTTATTGATTCCCTAACAAACACAAATAGATGGATAAAAATTCCTTTAGTAGGATTCACATTTCAACCTTCAACGCTGGCAAGCGTAATATTAATGATATACGTTTCAAGATATTTAGCTAAAATTAAAGATGTTGAAATAAGTTTTAGTAAAACTATTTTACCATTTTGGATTCCAATATTGACAATTTTACTGCTGATTTTGCCAGCTAATTTTTCAACAACAGCAATATTATTTAGTATGATAATTTTACTTTGCTTTGTTGGAGGCTATCCTTTAAAATATTTACTGGGAGTAATAATAAGTGGAATTTTAGTTTTAACCATTTTTATTCTTACTGTTAAAGCATATCCAGGAATTTTTCCTAATCGTGTTGATACATGGAAAAGTAGAATTGAAAATTTTGTTAATAAAGAAAATTCAACGCAAAATTATCAAATTGAAAAAGCAAAGATTGCTATAGCCACTGGAGGAGTTAAAGGATTAGGTCCAGGAAAAAGTGTGCAAAAGAATTTTCTACCACAATCATCATCAGATTTTATTTTTGCAATAATTATTGAAGAATATGGTTTGATTGGCGGTTTGTCTATTCTTTTAGCTTACACTTTATTCCTTTTAAGAATCATTATTATTTCAAATAAATCAGAAAGTGTTTTTGGATCTCTATTGGTCATTGGACTTGGTATTCCAATTGTATTTCAAGCACTGATTAATATAGGTGTATCAGTTGAATTATTTCCCGTCACTGGTCAGCCACTTCCACTTATCAGTAGTGGGGGTACCTCTATTTGGATGACATGTATTGCTATTGGAATCATTCAAAGTGTTAGAAATGGAGCTGAAGTTGAAATTAATAATGATATGGATGATAATCCATTAGAAATTTTAAAAGAAACGATATAGATGAATAGAAACAGAATAATATTATCAGGTGGTGGAACGGGGGGGCATATTTATCCTGCTATTTCTATTGCTAATGAATTATTATTAAGAGAAAAACATTCTGAGATTCTGTTTGTAGGGGCAAAAAACAAAATGGAAATGCAAATTGTGCCGAAACATGGATTTAATATATTAGGCCTATGGATTTCTGGTTTTAACAGAATAAATCTGTTTAAAAATATTTTAGTTCCACTAAAATTAATAGTTAGTGTTTTACAGTCATTAATCATAATTAAAAAGTTTAAACCTGATGTAGTAATAGGAACAGGAGGATACGCCAGTGGACCAATTCTTTACATAGCAAATTTGTTAAATATCCCTACTTTAATTCAAGAACAGAATTCATACCCTGGAGTGACAAATAAAATACTATCAAAAAAAGTAAATACAATATGCGTAGCTTATAAAAACTTAGAAAGATACTTCCCAATAGATAAAATAGTTCTTACTGGAAACCCTGTACGAACTAATATTTCTGAAAATAGAGATTCATTTGATAAAGGAATTGATTTTTTTGGTTTAGATCCAAATAAAAAAACAATGTTAGTTATTGGTGGTAGCTTAGGCTCAAGAGAAATAAATAAAGCTATTTATTCTATGATAGATTATTTAGAATATATAAATCTTCAAGTTATTTGGCAGTGTGGTAAATTATATTTTGATGAATATAGTCAAAAAAGTATTTCAGAAAATATAAGATTACATGCTTTTTTAGATAATATTGGATTAGCTTTTTCTGTATCTGATTTTATAATTTCAAGAGCTGGCGCAAGTTCAGTTTCAGAATTGTCAATTATTGGTAAACCAGTCATCTTTATTCCCTCTCCAAATGTTGCGGAGAATCATCAATTAAAAAATGCACAGGCTATTGTTAAAAACGACGGGGCAATTATCGTAGAAGAAAAAGAATTGGAAGTATTAAAGAGGAAAATTAACGAATTAAATTCATCTTCTGAAATGAGAAATAAGTTGTCTAAAAATATAAAAAAATCTGCATACGTAAATGCGACAAGAGATATAGTAGATGAGATTAAAAAAATAATAAACTAATGAATATAAGTTCGTTAAATAGCGTCTTTTTTATAGGAATAGGAGGAATCGGTATGAGCGGTTTAGCTAAATACTTTTTAGATAAAAATGTTAAGGTATATGGATATGATAAAGACTCATCTATTATTACCAAAGATTTGATAAATAAAGGAGCAAATATTTTTCATAATTACACAGATATTGATATTAGTAAATTTAATTCAAATGACGACAGTAATCTAATCATTTATACACCAGCAGTTCAAATGAATCATCCATTGCTAGCAGGTTTTGTTAAACAAGGTTTTGATATTTTTAAACGTGCAGAAGTTATAGAACAAATTTCTAAAAAGAGTAAATGTATCGCTATTGCCGGAACTCATGGAAAAACTACAACAACTTCAATACTAGCACATATTTTTAACGAAGCAGATTTTTCATTTCTAGCATTTGTTGGAGGAATAATGGAAAATTATAATTCTAATTACATCTATAGTGGTGATGATTATATAATTGTTGAAGCAGATGAATTTGATAAGTCTTTTTTGAAATTAAATCCTGACTTTGCTTGTATAACTTCAATGGATGTTGACCACTTAGATGTTTACCAAGATTCAACTAAACTTATTGAAGCGTTTAGAGAATTTAAAAATAATCTTAAACCAGGAGGGTTTATATTATCAAATGAAAATGTAGAGATAGACTCAATTAAATATGGGATTGGAAATGATGCAAAATATAAAGCTGTCAATATTAACCACACTAGCCAGTATTCTAAATTTGATTTACAGCATATCAATGGTGAAATTAAAAACATTAAAGTACAATTACCAGGATTACACAATATAATGAATACAGTTGCTGCTGTAACAATTGCTTTAGAAGTTGGAATTACAGAAGAGCTAATTTTAAATGCAATTAGCACCTTTAAAGGAGTTGAAAGAAGATTTTCATATACTATCAATGAGGAGAGTTTAGTTCTCATTGATGATTATGCTCATCATCCTGAAGAAATAAAACAGGTTTATTCAACTTTAAAATCAATTTATCCAAAAGAAAAATTATTAGTTGTATTTCAACCACATCTTTTTTCTAGAACTAGGGATTTGATGGATGAGTTTGCAACAGAACTATCCAAGTTTGATGCTGTTATACTTTTAGAAATTTATCCAGCAAGAGAGAAGCCAATAGACGGAATAAGTTCGCAATTGTTGCTAAGTAAAATAGATTTAGAAAATAAGATTTTATGTAGTAAGTC
>CESQ01048956.1_pt1 | contig 11252 bp, 10 predicted proteins | sample 361401 | NCBI WGS metagenome assembly CESQ01 (sample SAMEA2622119, study PRJEB7988) | marine metagenome | isolation source: saline water (ENVO:00002010), including | reverse complement strand
ATTCTCATCGTTGATGATTTTTCGACGATGAGGCGCATCATCAAGAATCTGTTGCGCGACCTCGGGTTTACCAACACCGCCGAGGCCGACGACGGCAACACGGCGCTGCCGATGCTGCAAAGCGGCAACTTCGACTTTCTGGTAACCGACTGGAACATGCCGGGCATGAGCGGTATCGACCTGCTGCGTGCGGTGCGTGCCGACGACCGGCTCAAACACCTGCCGGTACTCATGGTGACCGCCGAGGCCAAACGTGACCAGATCATCGAGGCTGCCCAGGCCGGCGTGAATGGCTACGTCGTCAAACCCTTCACTGCACAGGCGCTGAAAGAAAAGATCGAGAAGATTTTCGAGCGGGTGCAGCCTAAATAACAATCAGCCGGGGTACAGGTTATGGCTTTGAGCAAGGATCCCGGTCAGGCGACTGCCCAGGAATTCGAACATTCTCTCAAGGACAATGCGCACCAGCTGGTTGGTCACCTTGAAAGTGGCGACTTCGCCGAGGCGTTGCTGGTGATTCACGCCATTAATCAGGCGCGCGATCGTGGTTTGTACTACGAGGTTGGTCAGCTGACCCGCGCTCTGCACAACGCCATTGTCAACTTCCAGATAGACACCTCCCACGCGCTGGGTGGTGATGCTGAAACCTCCAAGATTTCCGATGCCTCCGATCGCCTGGATTATGTTGTCCAGCTGACCGACAAGGCGGCCAACCGCACCATGGATCTGGTCGAGGTCAGCGCGCCCAAGGTATCCGAGCTGGGCCAGCAGGCCAGCGCACTCAAGGAAGACTGGCAGCGCCTGCAACGGCGCGAAATGGCGGCTGACGAGTTTCGTGATCTGTATCGCCGCGTTGGTGAGTTTCTGGATCGCACCGAAACCACCAGCTCCGAGGTGTCAGCGCACCTTAACGATATTCTGATCGCCCAGGACTACCAGGACCTGACAGGTCAGGTGATCAAACGCGTGACGACGCTGGTGCACGACGTTGAAGAGAGCCTCGTCAGTCTGGTGCGCATGGCCGGACAGGTGGATCGCATTACGGGTATCAATCACGCTGAAGTCAGCGAGACAAAAAAAACCTCCTCCAGGGGTGAAGGTCCGCAGATTCATGCCGATAAAAGAGAAGACGTTGTTTCCGGTCAGGACGAAGTTGATGACCTCCTGTCCAGTCTGGGCTTCTGACTCCTGCCGAAGTCGCCGTGTCTTGCTCCGGCGTGGCCCGACTGACAGCTGGCAAATCAGGCACCTGCCGGATCGCAGCGCTCAATAACAACGGCGCGCGCAGCCGGCAAGCCTGGATAGCGCCAAGCCGTTTACCGATAACACGCCCGAGGGGAGTGGGTGCATGAGTTTCGAAGCGGATGAAGAAATTCTCCAGGACTTTCTGGTCGAGGCCGGAGAGATTCTGGAGCAATTGTCCGAGCAGCTGGTCGAGCTGGAAAATCGGCCCGACGACATGGACCTGCTCAATGCCATCTTCCGCGGCTTCCACACCGTCAAGGGCGGTGCCGGCTTCCTGCAGCTTGATGCTCTGGTAGCCTGCTGTCACATCGCTGAGAACGTGTTCGACATCCTGCGCAAGGGCGAGCGTACTGTTACCTCCGAGCTGATGGATGTCGTGCTGCAGGCGCTGGATGCCGTCAACAGCATGTTTGATCAGGTGCGCGAGCAGCAGGAGCCAACCCCGGCCGACCCTGCGCTGCTTGAGGCCCTCTCCCAACTGGCGCAACCGGCTTCCGCCGAAGAGGCCGCCGCAGCCGCCGCTCCGCAACCTGAACCCGACCCGGAGCCTGCTCCCGCCGCCGAGCCCGAGACTGCGCCCGCAGCAGGCGGCGCTGACGACGGCGATATTACCGACGACGAGTTTGAGCAACTGCTCGACGCCCTGCATGGCGACGGCGGCAGCCCCAGCGCGCAGCCGGCCATACCCGAGAAGCCCGCCGCCGCAGCTGCAGACTCTGACGAGATTACCGACGACGAATTTGAAGCGCTGCTTGATCAGTTGCATGGCAGCGGCAATGCACCGGCCGCAGCAGCACCGGCTGCACCCGCCGCCAGTGCGGCAAAAGACGCCTCGGCCAGTGACGACATCAGCGATGACGAATTTGAAGCCTTGCTTGATGAGCTGCACGGCAAAGGCTCTGCACCGGGCCAGCAAGGCGCCGGTGAGGCTGGCGCAGGCGACTCGTCAGCCGCAGCGGGCTCCGACAACATCACTGACGATGAATTTGAGGCGCTGCTGGATCAGCTGCATGGCAAGGGCAGCGCGCCAGGCGCTGCTGCCGAGTCGGCTGGCGCGGTAACGCCGCCCAAGCCTGCGGCTCCGGCCGCCAAGGCTGAAGCACCCAAGGCCGAAGCGCCCAAGCCCGCAGCCAAACCGGCGGCGGCTCCTGCTGCCAAGGCGCCTGCTGCGCCAGCGGCGAGCAAGCCGGCCAGCGCGGCCGAAGCCCCTGCAGCTGCCGAAACCACCGTGCGGGTAGACACTGCGCGGCTGGATGAAATCATGAACATGGTTGGCGAGCTGGTGCTGGTGCGCAACCGCCTGGTGCGCCTGGGTGTCTCCAGCGGTGACGAGGAACTGGGCAAGGCCGTTGCCAATCTGGATGTGGTGACAGCCGACCTGCAGATGTCGGTCATGAAGACCCGCATGCAGCCGATCAAGAAAGTCTTTGGCCGATTCCCCCGCGTTGTGCGAGATCTGGCGCGTAACCTGAAGAAAGAAATCAATCTTGAGCTGATCGGTGAAGAGACCGATCTGGACAAGAACCTGGTTGAGGCGCTGGCCGATCCGCTGGTCCACCTGGTGCGCAACTCGGTCGACCACGGTATCGAAATGCCGGATGAGCGCGAAGCCGCCGGCAAGTCACGTACCGGTAAGGTAGTGCTGTCGGCGCAGCAGGAAGGCGATCACATCCTGCTCACCATCGTTGATGACGGCAAGGGTATGGACCCGGAAATCCTGCGTGCCAAGGCGGTTGAGAAGGGCATGATGGAGAAGGATGCGGCTGATCGCCTGAGCGATACCGAATGCTTCAACCTGATTCTGGCGCCCGGATTCTCGACCAAGACCGAGATTTCCGACGTGTCCGGCCGTGGTGTCGGCATGGATGTGGTCAAGACCAAGATCTCCCAGCTCAACGGCACCATCAATATCGAGTCGACCAAGGGGCAGGGGTCGCGCATCGCGATCAAGGTGCCTCTGACGCTGGCTATCATGCCGACGCTGATGGTCATGCTGTCCGATCAGGCATTCGCGCTGCCGCTGGTCAGCGTAAACGAAATCTACAGCCTGGATCTGTCGCGCACCAACGTGGTCGACGGTCAGGAAGTCATCATCGTGCGCGACAAGGCACTGCCGCTGTTCTACCTCAAGCGCTGGCTGATGCCGGGCGTTGAGGACACCAGTGACCATTCCGCCGCCAGTGTGGTGATCGTATCGGTCGGCACGCAGCGGGTCGGCTTTGTGGTTGACCAGCTGGTTGGCCAGGAAGAGGTCGTGATCAAACCGCTGGGTCGCATGCTGCAAGGCACGGCAGGCATGGCGGGCGCAACGATTACCGGTGACGGGCGGATTGCTCTGATCCTGGATATTCCCAGTCTGCTCAAGCGCTACGCACGGCGCATGTGATAGCCTGAGCCGGAGCCTGCAAGGGGCTCCGGCACGGCAAGCGCCCGGCACTTTGCCTGTGGTGCGGCACGACTCATTTTAGATGCAGGATGCAGTTCGGGAGAGGGTATGGCGGTCAAGGTTCTGGTGGTCGACGATTCGGGTTTCTTTCGCCGCAGGGTGACGGAGATTCTGGCGGGCGACCCGCAAATCCAGGTGGTTGGTACCGCCAACAATGGCCGCGAGGCGATTGAGCAGACCCTTGCGTTGCATCCGGACGTGATCACCATGGATTACGAGATGCCGGTCATGGACGGCATCGAAGCGGTGCGCCAGATCATGCAGCGCTGTCCGACCCCTGTCATCATGTTCTCCTCGCTGACCTACGAGGGCGCTCGCGTCAGTCTGGATGCGCTGGATGCCGGCGCGGCCGACTATCTCCCCAAAAACTTTGAAGACATTTCGCGTAACCCGGATAAGGTGCGCCAGCTGCTGTGCGAGCGAGTGCAGGGCTTGGCACGTACCAACCGGCGCTCGCTGGGTTTGAGCAACACGCACCACGCGCAGCCAGCCAGCACCCTGAGTACGCCGGCTCGCAGCATCAGCCCGACGCCCGCCGCACCGCCGCCGCGCCCGGCTGCTGCGCCGACTACGCCGGCCAAAACCAGCCCGGCGCCGCGCAAGCGCAGCTACAAACTGGTCGCCATTGGCACCTCCACGGGCGGCCCGGTGGCGCTGCAGAAGGTGTTGACGCAACTGCCGGCCAACTTCCCCGCGCCGCTGCTGCTGGTACAGCACATGCCTGCTGCCTTTACCAAGGCGTTTGCCGAGCGGCTCGATAAACTCTGCCGCATCTCCGTGAAGGAAGCCGAGGACGGCGATACCTTGCGGCCGGGGCGCGCACTGCTGGCGCCGGGCGGCAAGCAGATGATGGTCGACTCGCGCGGTGTGGTGCGCATCCTGCCCGGCGATGAACGGTTGAATTACAAGCCCTGTGTCGACGTGACCTTTGGCTCTGCCGCCAAGGCATTCCAGGACAAGGTGTTGGCCATTGTATTGACTGGTATGGGCGCTGACGGCCGCGAAGGCGCGCGTCTGCTCAAGCAGGCCGGCAGTGCCGTCTGGGCGCAGGATGAAGCCAGCTGCGTGATCTACGGCATGCCGATGGCGGTGGCCAAGGCCAATCTGGCCGATGGCATCTACCCGCTGGATGACATCGGGCGCTACCTGGCAGAGATCGGCTGATGGATATCCTCAGCATCATTGGCGTCATTCTGGCTTTTGTCGCCATTATCGGCGGCAATTATCTGGAAGGCGGGCATGCCAGTGCACTGCTGAATGGCCCGGCGGCGCTGATTGTCATCGGTGGCACCCTGGGCGCGGCTTTTATCCAGACGCCGCTGACTGTGTTCAAGCGCGCCCTGGTGATCCTACGCTGGATTGTCTTTCCGCCTTCCAATCGTCTGCGCGAAGGTATCTCCCAGGTTATCAACTGGAGCACCATTGCCCGCAAGGAAGGCCTGCTTGGGCTGGAATCGCTGGCCGATATGGAGGCCGACCCTTTTGCTCGCAAGGGCCTGCAGTTGCTGGTCGACGGCAGTGAGCCGGAGGCGCTGCGCAGCATTCTTGAAGTGGAGCTGGTCAACCGCGAACACGCTGACCTGATGGCGGCCAAGGTCTACGAGAGCATGGGTGGCTACTCGCCCACCATCGGCATCATTGGCGCGGTTATGGGTCTGATTCATGTCATGGGTAACCTGGCTGACCCTTCGCGTCTGGGCGCCGGCATTGCAGTGGCCTTTGTCGCGACCATTTACGGTGTGGCGCTGGCCAACCTGTTCCTCCTGCCGGTCGCCGCCAAACTCAAGGCGGTGGTCATGCAGCAGTCCAAGTATCGCGAGATGATGCTGGAGGGGCTGCTGTCCATCGCTGAAGGTGAGAACCCGCGGTCCATCGAAATGAAGCTCGAAGGCTTCCTCGACTGAGTCAGGGGTTGCCCTATGCGCCGACAACGTCATGAAGAACACGAGAATCACGAGCGCTGGCTGGTGTCCTACGCCGACTTCATCACGCTGCTATTCGCCTTTTTCGTCGTCATGTACTCCATCTCCTCGGTCAACGAGGGCAAGTACAAGGTGCTGTCGGACACCCTTGAGGGCGCGTTCAACCAGCCGCAGCGCTCGGTGGACCCTATCCAGATTGGTGACCAGCTGCCGCGTGGCCTGACTCGCGAGAACAACGATGCCAGCGGCGCCGGCACGCCGGATTCAGGCAGCGATGCGCTGGCGGACATCACCACGGCGATGCAGTCGGCCTTCGGTGAGCTGATTCAGGCTGGCGAGCTGGAGGTGCGGGGCAACGAGCTGTGGGTCGAGATCGAGCTGAGTTCGGGCCTGCTGTTCCCCAGCGGCGATGCGCTGCCGCTGGATGCCGCCTTTGACCTGGTAGAGCGGATTGCCACCATCCTCAAGCCCTACGACAACCCGGTACATGTCGAGGGCTTTACCGACAATCTGCCGATGCGCTCCGGACGCTATCCGACCAACTGGGAGTTGTCCGCCGCACGGGCTGCGACGGTGGTGCGCATGCTCAGCAATGGCGGCGTCAACCCTGACCGACTGGCTGCGGTAGGCTATGGTGAATTTAGACCGGTTGCCGATAACAACACGGCTGCCGGGCGCCGCGCCAATCGGCGGGTGGTGTTGCTGGTATCTCGCTATCTGGACCGCCGGCATGAGCCTTTTGCAGCGCCGACCGAGGGCGTGGATGAGATGCGCGAGGCGCGTTTGCCCTCGGAGGCTTCTGGCACGGGTTCTGCATCGAACCCATTCCAGTAGTCTGAAATGGATTGGTCTGTCAAAATGTTGTCGTATTCCCACGGTGTGAGGGTGTCCATTCCATGGCGCGCCCGCGGAGGAAAGGTATGAGAGTCTGGGCCGTTGCCAACCAGAAAGGGGGAGTGGGTAAAACCACGTCCGCCGTGGCGCTGGCTGGCCTGCTGGCGGACCAGGGCCAGCAGGTGCTGGTGGTCGACCTGGACCCGCACGGCTCCATGACCAGCTATTTTGGTCACGACCCTGACCAGCTCACCAGTAGCGTATTCAACCTGTTTCAGCATAATGGTCAGGTACCTGACGGCCTGGCTGCCGCGTTGCTCAAGGACACCTCCCATCCCAATATCCGACTGATGCCGTCCAGCACCTCGCTGGCGACGCTGGAGCGCCAGTCTGCTGCGCAGGGTGGTTATGGGCTGGTTATTTCCCGGGCGCTGGCGCAGCTGTGGAACGACTACCAGTTCGTGATCATCGACAGCCCGCCGCTGCTGGGCGTGTCCATGATCAATGCGCTGGCTGCCTGCGAGCAGCTGATCATCCCGGTGCAAACCGAGTTTCTTGCGCTCAAGGGTCTTGAGCGCATGGTGCACACTCTGAACATGGTCAACCGCTCCCGTAAGCAGGCGTTGCCCTATACCATCGTGCCGACACTGTTTGACCGGCGTACCCAGGCGTCGCTGAATACCCTGCGCCTGCTGCGCCGCGATTATGCCGAGCATCTGTGGCAGGCCTATATCCCGATCGATACCAAGCTGCGTGACGCCAGTCTGGCCGGCGTGGTGCCGTCGCAGCTCGACGGCAATGCCCGCGGTGTACTGGCCTATCGGGCGTTGCTGCGTTACCTTCTGGCGCAATCGTTGAGCCGTGGCGAGCAGGTCGCCTGAGCCATGCGAAACTCCGTGACCAGAGCGGCTAATGCTTTGGCACGGCAAGCCGATACACAATCAAGGCCGTGCGCGGCGTAGTGAGCTGATGTCCAGGTTATGAACAAGCCCCAGTTACCGGTACAGCAATATGTTCCTGAGCAGACCATCCAGCATTATCTGGATGCGTTGCTGCAGGATGCGGCCGACGAGCTGGCCCGCGCCGACGCCGAAGTCGTGGCGCCCGCTCCCGCACCGGCACCGGTAGTGACAGAGCCGCCCCGCGCGGCGGTCGTGCACAAGCTGGAGCGCCCGGTCGATATTATCGAGCCTGAGGTGCCGGCTGAGCCGGTGATAGAGCCGCCGGCGGCGCCACCGCCGGTGCAGCAGGCCGTGGCGGCCTGGCGCGAGGAGCCTTTCGAAGCGCTGCTGTTTGATGTTGGCGGTTTGAAGCTGGCCGTGCCTCTGGTGCTGCTGGGGACCATTTACCCGCTTGAGGGCGAAATTACCCCGTTGTTTGGTCAGCCGGACTGGTTTCTTGGCATTTTGTCCACGCCGGCCGGCAATCTGAAGGTGCTGGATACCGCCCGCTGGGTGATGCCGGAGCGCTACACGTCCGAACTGCAGGATACCCTGAGCTTTGTTATCTCGGTGGAAGGCTATGATTGGGGTATGGCGGTACATGGCGTGCAGCAATCCATTCGCCTCAGCCCGGAGCAGGTCAAGTGGCGCTCCCAGCAGGGTAAGCGGCCCTGGTTGGCTGGCACGGTAATCGAACACATGTGTGCGTTGCTGGATGTCTCGGCTTTGGCCGAGCTAATTGTAGGCAGTGGCGGTGCGGCTGGTAATGCCGCTGCGCCAGCATTAGGATGAGCATGGCAGGGCAGCGTCGCCAGGCGACGGAGTTGGCCCTGGACTTCAACGATGATCGGGAAGCAAGACAATGAAAAATAATTCGGGACAAGGTGCTGAAGATCCGATCCTGCAATGGGTGACCTTTCGCCTGGACAACGAGAGCTACGGCATCAATGTGATGCAGGTCCAGGAGGTGCTGCGCCACACCGAGATTGCACCGGTACCCGGCGCGCCGACCTATGTACTCGGTATCATCAACCTGCGCGGCAACGTGGTGACGGTGATCGACACCCGTCAGCGCTTTGGTTTGACGCCAGCTCCGATCACCGACAACACCCGTATCGTCATCATTGAAGCCGACAAGCAGGTGGTCGGGATTCTGGTCGACTCGGTTGCAGAGGTGGTTTACCTGCGTCAGTCCGAGATCGAGACGGCGCCCAACGTCGGCACCGATGAGTCCGCCAAGTTTATTCAGGGCGTCTGCAACAAGAACAACGAACTGCTGATTCTGGTCGATCTGGAAAAGATGATGACCGAAGATGAGTGGGCCGAGCTGTCAGGATTCTGATTGATGAATGAACCCTGGTTGCTGCTGGTACTCGGCGGGTTGCTCGGTATCCTGCTGGCCGCGTTGGCGGTGCTGTTCATGCAGGTGCGCCGTCTGCCGGTTGAGCAGCAGCAACAGGAAGCTCGGCTGCAGGCTCGCCTGGAGCAGCTGTCGCGTGAGCTGGCGACCTTTCAGCAGGGCAGCATCCGCATGGGTGAGGAAATCACCGCGCTGCGTCAGCAGGTCAAGCGCCTGGAAGACAAGCAGCTCAAGCTGGAACAGCATGACCCGCAGTCCCTCCCGTACAACCAGGCCGCTCGGCTGGTTGGCATGGGCGCCAGTATTGAAGACCTGACCCAATCCTGTGGCCTGTCCAAGGCCGAAGCCGAGCTGTTCGTCAAGTTGCACGCCTCGCGCTAGGGTCTGAGCGCGTTACTCTTCCTTCCTGTTCTCCAGCCGTAACGGCTTTTCCTTGCCGCCATCGGGATCAAAACCCTTCGGCCGTTTGCCCTTGATATACCAGGCAAAGGCGATGATCTCGGCGATGGTGCGATACAGCGCCTCGGGTATCTGATCACCCAACTCCATGCGCGCGAGCATGCGCGCCAGGTCGGCATTCTCGTAAATCGGCACTTCATACTGCATCGCCAGCTGAACGATCTGTTCGGCCAGGTCGCCTTCGCCTTTGGCGGTGATGGTGGGTGCCTGTTCGCCGCCGTCGTAGACCAGGGCGATCGCTTCGCGTGCATCGCTCATCAGGTTACCTCGTCGATCCAGGTTTGCTGCACGGCCTGCCGTGGGGCAGGTGGCGTGCCGCAGTGGCAGCTGATTTCACCGACATCCAGTCCCTTGGCCAGCAGGCGATCTCGCAGGGTGCTCAGTTCGCTGTTCAGCAGGGCGAGCGTCGGCTGCTGTTCGGCCCACAATTCGCTGCTGACGCGGTCGTTACGCAGTCTGGCAATGGCCTGCAGGCTGCCCAGGTGATCCAGGTTAAAGGCCAGGCGAACTTCCCAGACGGGCACCGGCTCCGGTTGTTCGCGATCTGGCGCGGGGCTATCGCGCTGAATGCGCATCTGCACGTGGTTGAACTGTTGGCCGTCGCGTAGCGGAATCTCCAGCTGCCAGGTGGTCTGGGTGCTGCCGTCTGAAAACGTCTGGGTTTGGCCCATGCTCTGCAGCTGATGATGCTGGATGCGCGAGAGCAGGGCGGCGGTCAGTCGCAGCAGGCTGCCCAGATCACCGGTGTCGCCCAGCGCCTGCAGTGCCCGGCTGGGCAGCGGGAACAGGCCGGGTTTGGTGGCCGTCTGCTGCTGCGCCGCCTTTATCGCCTGCTGCCAGGGGCCCGGCGGCAGACCGGCGGTTTGCAGGCTGCCGGGCGGCAGTTGTTGTTGCAGGGTTACCAGCAAACCGATCAGGGCACCCTTGAGGTCGGCACCGGCCAAGGGCTCTGCGGCGGCCGGGCTGGCCAGACTGGCAAGCAAGGGCAGCAGCTTGTCGAGTGCAGGCAGGGGGTTGGGTGTGCGCGTTGCACCTTCTGCGGTCAGGGTGGCCGGGTTGGCCGCAGGCTCTCCGCCGCCGGGGGTAACCGGCGCTGCTGCAGCGACAGCCTGACGGCCAAGAATCTGACTCAGCTGGGCCAGGTTGCTTTCCAGAAAGGCGCCGCTCTGGGCGACGGCGTTGGCAACGCCGGTCGCGGTGGTTAATTGCGGCGCGCTGACGATCTGGTTGAGCACGTTCTGAATTGCCTGGTGCAACTGCGGCACCGCTGGCAGTGGCTGCGGGTTGCTGGCCAGGGTCTGCAGGCGGGCCAACAGTGGTTCGGCCGAGCCCTGGCGTTGCAGCGCCTCGCGCAGCCCCTGCAGCAGGTCGGCCTGGCGGACCTGCTCGCTGCCACTTTGTACGCGCAGCTCGCCCTGGTTGCCTACGGTGGCGTTGAGCAGGGTGCCGGGGGCGACCGGCCGCGTGCTGCTCAGCTGCAGCAGGGTTTGTGGCGTGCTTTGCTGTACCAGTTCGGCAACCAGTTGATAGCGGGCGATCTTGCCGTCGGGCGCGGGTACCGGTTGCTGTTCGATAACCCGTGCCTGCAGCTGGCTACCTGCGGGAAATTGCTGCGGGTCGAGCCGCGTCAGGGCTGGCCCGGGCGCGGTGCTGGTGGCCGGCTGCAAGGCCGCCATCAGCTGATTCTGCGAGATCGCCTGCACCAGTAGCTGGCTGCCGGCTGGCAGCGGTTGTGGACTACTGGTCGGCAGGGTGGTGCTGGTGCCGGGTGAGGAGGTAGTACCAAGGTTCTGTTTCGAGATGCGCAGCAGCAGTTCAAACTGGCCATTGGCGTTGGGGCGCTCGCTGCTCTGGACGACCTCGGCACGTGCCTGTTCGCCGCCCAACAGGGCCAATGCGTCAATTGGCCGCAAGAGTTGCAGGGCGACCACCAGGGCGTCGGCACTGCGGGCCGGCGCCGCGCTGGCGGGCGCTGCGGGCTGGGTCTGGCTGGTTGGCGGCAGGCGAATATCAGGGCTCATGTTGTCACATGTTGACGTAAATCG
>CESQ01036046.1_pt1 | contig 11271 bp, 12 predicted proteins | sample 361401 | NCBI WGS metagenome assembly CESQ01 (sample SAMEA2622119, study PRJEB7988) | marine metagenome | isolation source: saline water (ENVO:00002010), including | reverse complement strand
TCTTCTTTTTTCATATGATATAAATCTGACTGAAAATCTAATAACTCACGTCCTGTAAGGATTTTATCGAGAGCAATATCTTGAGCCACGTAACCAATTAATTCTCTAATTTTCCTAGGATTTTTTATCAAATTAATATTATTTACAAATACCTCTCCACTATCTGGTTCAACTAAAGTAGACAGGATTTTTATAAGAGTGGACTTACCTGCACCATTTGGACCTAAGATGCCAAACAATGTGCCAGCGTTAATTTCCATTGACAAATCTTTTAAAGCTTCAATATCTGAATATGATTTTGAAAGATCTTTAACTTTTATATAATTCATCGAACTAGAATTTTTCTCTCAACATTTTACATCAACCTAATGATTAAAGTTTGCTATTAAAGATGAATACATTTGCATAGATTGCTGCTCAAATACAACGGAGAGTTGAGTTCTTGAAATTAATAACAAAAGACAAATGCCAAACATATATAGTATTGACCATCTAAATAATCCTTTAGCATTTACTAAATTATCAGGTGAACTTTTCAATCTATTTATTAATTGTAAAAGTCGCAAATTAAAAGGGAAAAGCATTATTAAATAAAGAAGTCCTCCCTCAGGTAAAGCAAAAACCCCGAGGATACTCATGAGAACAGTTGCCCATCCATAACGTGAGATAGCTTTGACGGTAAAAGCGGAACCTTTTACAGAAGGCAGCATGGGTATACCTACAGATGCGTAATCATCTTTTAATAAAATTGCAAGAGCCCAAAAATGAGCTGGTGTCCAAAGCATTACTAAACCAAACAACCACCAGCCGCTAAGTCCTACATGTCCAGTAGCGGCGGATGCTCCTACTAAAGGAGGTATAGCCCCTGCTATTCCCCCGAACACAATATTTTGCGTTGTACGAGGTTTAAGAATTATCGTATATAGAATCACGTAGCTACATAAACCCAATAATGTTAATCCAGCTGCTAAATAATTTACGCCACTTATCAAAAGCATTGCAGCTGCCAATGTACAAGATACAGCCCCTAAAAAAACAGTATTAAATGATAATTTACCTGCTGGTAAAGCTCTTTTACTAGTTCTTTGCATCCTTTTATCTAAGTCCATTTCCCATAAACAATTAAGAGCCCCTGCGGCAGCGGCTGCCAAAGCACCTCCTCCCAAAGTGCATATAAGCTTGGGAGAGGATAACGGCCATTCTTCAGTTAATGCCATTCCACCCAAGGTTGTAGCTAGTAATAGAGGTATTAACCTTGGTTTGGCAACCTCAAGCCAAGCAGGTAGCACTACTTTTTTTCTTGAAGGTACAACTTGTTCTCGAATTGAAGTTTGGATATTTAAATTCTCAAAGTTACTTTTCATGAGTTAAAACCTACTATTACTGAATTAAATGGTTGATTAATCTTTTTATTTAAGCAAGGATTCCTAAAAATCAACGTTGTCAGGATCGAGATTAATAATGAAGCATTTAGTTGATGTCCGATAATAAAAATGGGTTCACTTAAGTTAGTTTTAATGCTTAATATTCCTAGAACAATTTGGGAAATCAAAAGCAACAAAAGTGAACAAAGAAATTTCCAATTTTTTAAGAACAAATTTTGTTTATATATTGAGATTGCAAAAATAGCTAAAATCGAAAGAGTTATCGGGATAGCAAATAATTTATGAGCATCTAATATTAAACATTGTTTATTAAAAGATAAACAGAGATGTGCAGACCAAGTAGATGAAAGCCTTACTCCAATAAATGATTGAACTAGAGTTAGTGATAGGGGGCAAAATAATAATATTTTCCACCAAATCATTGAATTATTAAATTCGTTATTTTCTAAATTCTGGTTGATAGTTATTGTTGTTATTAGAAGCAAAAAAGCTGTCAAAAGATGAGCGGTAACTGAGTATGAATTGAGTAAATTAATTACTGTTAATGCTCCAATAGAACCTTGAAAAATTACTAAAAAAACTAATAAAGAATATGTTTTAGGTAACCAATTGGGAAGATCTTTTCTCCAAATTATTGAGAGGATAAATTTAGAAAGAATTAACAAACCAACAAGGAATGCATCCAAACGATGAAACCATTCTAGGAAGACTCTTAAGTTCATATGATTAAGAGGTAAAAAAGTTCCATAACACAAAGGCCAATCAGGGCATGCAAGTCCTGCTTCCATTACCCTTGTTGCTCCACCAATAACTATTAATGCTATTAAAGCCAATACACTGTGATTTCCCAATCTTAGAAAAACCGACTTGTATTTTGCTTGATATATTTTGTTTTTAAACAAATTGATCTAAGTCCTTATTTTTGCATGATAATTTAGATTCATTTGTCAAACATTAATAAAAAATAAATGTTTGATTTTTTTAAATTTATTTATTGTTTTAATCTTTTTTTCCTGACATAAATATATAAAAAGTTATTGATAATACTTCTTTTACTTTAGAAATATTAAGAAGTTGTGAATTTCAATAATTTTCTATTAACAAACGATGCAAAAAATAAAAAAAAGAATATGTTAAAAATACAAATAACAACTTTTTACATCAATTGTTAAATAAAAACTTTTATTTAATACTAATAATTTCAGCTGTTTTTGGTATATCTTTTTGGATAGGATTAAATGTTAATTTACTTCCTGCTGAAGCAAGTATAAATGCACCAATTTACGATGAGCTTTTTAAAATTCTTTTTATTATTGGATTAATAATTTTTATAGGAATGACTATAGCAGTTATTTATAGTTTATTTAAATTTAGAAAAAGGAAAGATCAATTTGGGGATGGAATTGCTTTAGAAGGTAACTTAAGCCTCGAGATTATTTGGACAATAATTCCCTCCATTATTGTTTTAATAATAGGTTTATATAGCTATAACATTTACGATCGAATGGGAGGAATGAAAGAATTAAATCATAGTCATGACATGATGAGCTCAAATAATGAAAAAATATGGGCTGGGATAAGTCAGGCTTCAAATAATAATGTTGCAAGCAATAATTTATCTATTGAAGTATCGGCAATGCAATTTGCATTTTTATTTAATTATCCGAAGGGGGGGTTTATTTCTGGCGAGCTTCATGTTCCCGTTGATCAAAAAATATCTATGAAAATGGAATCAAAAGATGTTATTCATGCTTTTTGGGTACCAGAATTCAGAATAAAACAAGATATTATTCCTGGCCAACCTACAGTATTGAATTTCACTCCTACTAAAGTTGGGAAATATCCAATAATTTGTGCTGAATTATGTGGTCCTTATCACGGAGGGATGAGAGCTTCAATAATTGTTGAAGAAGAATCTGATTACAAAGATTGGTTCAACAAAAACACAAAAACTGAGGTTAGCTTATGACGATATCAATTGACTCACAAAATACCGAGAAAAGTAGTCTTCAGCCTAAAGGTTGGCTCAGATACTTTAGTTTTAGTCTTGATCATAAAGTAATTGGTATCCAATATCTTGTCTGTGGGTTTCTTTTTTATTTAATTGGAGGAACTTTGGCAAGTGCTATAAGAATTGAATTGGCAAGTCCTATGTCTGACTTTATGCCTCGAGATGTCTATAACCAAGTACTTACATTACACGGAACAATTATGATTTTTCTATGGATTGTTCCCGTTGTAAATGGTGCATTTGGGAATTATTTAATTCCTTTTTATGTTGGGGCCAGAGATATGGCATTCCCAAGATTGAATGCTGTAGCTTTTTGGCTCATACCTCCCTCAGGTTTAATGTTAGTGGCTAGTTATTTCGTTGAAGGGGCTGCACAAGCAGGGTGGACTGCTTATCCACCTTTGAGTATAACCACCCCTCAATCAGGACAAATTATTTGGATAATGAGTGTTTTATTACTCGGAGGTAGCTCTATCTTTGGAGGGATAAATTTCATAGCAACAATTATCAAATTAAGGAGGCCGGGATTAAAATTGATGCAATTACCCATGTATTGTTGGGCGATGCTAGGCACTAGTTTATTAGTAGTTTTATCAACTCCAGTTTTAGCTGGCACATTAATTTTACTTAGCTTTGATATCGTTGCTCATACTGGTTTTTTCAATCCCGTTTTAGGTGGGAACGTAGTCGTTTATCAACATTTATTTTGGTTTTATTCTCATCCAGCTGTTTATATAATGGTTCTTCCTGCCTTCGGCTTGGTTAGTGAAATCCTTCCAGTACATTCAAGAAAGCCACTTTTCGGATATACCACGATGGTTTTCTCAATTATGGGAATAGTTGTACTTGGTTTAGTAGTTTGGGCTCATCACATGTTTACAAGTGGGACACCTCCTTGGATGAGATTATTCTTTACTATCGCGACAGCTTTTATCGCAGTTCCAACTGGAATTAAATTTTTTAATTGGGTTGCAACCCTATGGGGTGGAAAAATATCTATTAATAGTGCAATGTTATTCTCATGTGGATTTATTGTAAATTTTGTATTTGGTGGAATCACAGGAGTTGCTCTTGCTCAGGTCCCTTTTGATATTCATGTACATGATACATACTTTGTTGTTGCTCACTTCCATTACATAGTTTATGGAGGTACTGTTTTTATTATTTTCTCATCTATTTATCATTGGTTCCCCAAGGTAACAGGGAAGTTAATGAGTGAAAGGCTTGGGATACTACATTTTGCTATAACTTTTATTGGTTTTAACTTATGCTTCGCTCCTCAGCATTGGTTAGGACTTAATGGAATGCCTAGAAGAGTTGCTGAATATGACCCTCAGTTTCAATTCGTCAATCAAATTAGTAGCGTTGGTGCTCTCTTAATGGCTATAAGCACTATCCCATTTTTAGTTAATATATTTTTAAGTATCAAAAATGGCAAGAATTCCGGTGATAATCCCTGGAACGCTTTAACTCCTGAATGGTTAACATCATCTCCTCCACCTATTGAAAATTGGGAAGGTGAAGCACCTCTAGTTAAAGAACCTTATGGTTATGGGAAACAAATATCTAAAGAAAATTCATCAATCAAACCATGACAACTCTCGATAGTTCAAAAGAAATCAAAAAAAAGGAAGGTGATGTAATCGAACATCATGAGGACTTTAGAATGTTTGGATTAATAACTTTTTTAATAGCAGACGGGATGACTTTTGCTGGTTTCTTTGCTGCCTACCTTACATATAAAGCTGTTAATCCTTTGCCAGATGGAGCTATATATGAATTAGAACTTCCCATACCTACATTAAATACAATTTTATTGCTTGTAAGTAGTGCGACTTTTCATAAAGCGGGAAAAGCTCTACTTAAAAATAAAAATTCGGATTCCCAGAAATGGTTAATAGTCACGGCTCTTCTTGGAATTACATTTTTAATATGTCAGCTATTTGAATATTTTAATTTACCATTCGGACTAACTGATAATTTATTTGCAAGTACTTTTTATGCTTTAACTGGCTTTCACGGTCTACATGTAACTTTAGGAACGTTAATGATATTAATTATTTCTTGGCAAACAAGATCTAAGGGAGGAAGAATCACTAATCAAAATATGTTTCCATTAGAAGCAGTTGAATTATATTGGCATTTTGTTGATGGAATCTGGGTTATTTTATTTATCATTTTATACCTTCTTTAAAATCTATTTTTTATTAACTTGTATTGCCACAATTCTCATTATTAGTAAGAATATATAATTAGAAATAGATCATATAATGCTAGTAGGAAAAGAACTTCTCGCAAAATCTAGATTACTCAGCAATCAATCTGAGGATGAAATAGCAAGAGGATGCGGCTATGTAGGCCCAAGTGGAAGAGTTTTACGAAAAAGTTTTTATAGAGCACTTATTGAAGCAAAGGGTTACAAGTTAAATAATAGTGGAGTTGGAAGAGCTGGGAACAGATCTTCAAGAGGGAGGCAAGCAGAATTCAAAACAAAAGTTCATGGCAATGGCAACTTATTGATAGGTCATGCCTATACAAAGAAATTAGGATTAGAACCTGGCCAAGAATATAAAATTGATCTCAAAAAAGATTCTAAAATTATTTCGCTTACTCCCTTAAACTAAAAATTTATTTATTCCAGCCATTTTCTTTAAGCCAATTTGAAGAGATTTGATTCGCAGAGTTTTTTGAATCTTTATTGTTGTTAAATAGAAGTAGTTTTTCTACGTATTTAATTAACGCATCTCCTTCAAGATTTACATTATCGCCAATTGATAAATTCTTCAAATTCGTATTATGCCAAGTATGGGGGATAATTGCGATAGTAAAAATTTCTCCTTGATTTTCTGATTTTGCTACTGTAAGACTAATTCCGTTTACGCAAATACTTCCCTTTTCAACAATATATTTTGAAAAATTTTTATTTTGCCACTTTATCGATAAGAGCCAGGATTTTTCCAGTTTTTCTATATTTTCAACTTTCCCCAAACCATCAATATGTCCACTAACTATATGGCCCCCAAGACGATCCGAAATGCGTAAAGCAGGTTCTAAATTTACTATTTGATTTATACTAGATTTTTTTCCTAAAGTAGTTTTTTCTAAAGTTTCTTCACTTACATCTACTTTAAATTGATTATTTGAAATTTCTTTTACTGTTAAACAAATTCCATCCACTGCGATACTATCGCCTATTTGCATATCAAAAGGCTTTTCAAGGATTTCGACAATTAAGAATTTGTTGTCTGTTTTAAGTTTTCCTATGGACTGAATTATTCCTGTAAACATAACTTTGAATTAAGATCTTTTAAAAAATTAATATTAACTTTAATTTACTTTAAATCATTTTCAACTATAAATAAATTAAAGACTTAATTAAGTAGGCATTAATCATATAAATATGATTACTCATTCTCAGAAAAGATCATTTGGCAAAGAGTGCAATGTAAGTTTGTTTACTTTAGGAACTATGAGAGCGACTGAAAATCTTGATAAAATGTTATTCATTATTAAAAATGCCCATTATGCAGGAATAAATCATTTAGAAACAGCGGCGTCTTACGGAAACGCTGAAATACTTATTGGCAAGGCATTAAAGAAGTTAGAAACTTCCGAAAATATACTTAGGAAAGAATGGATAATCACTACCAAAGTATTACCCAAAGGAGATTTTAATTATCTAAAAAATAATTTCGAGAATTCTCTCAAAAATTTAAAGCTAAAGAAAATAAATAATCTTGCCATTCATGGAATCAACTTAGATGAGCATCTTGATTGGGTTTTAAATGGAGAGGGGGAAAAGTTTTTAAAATGGGTAATTGGGGAGGGATTGATTGATCAAGTTGGGTTTAGTTCACATGGCAATTATAAACTTATTGAAAAAGCAATTAAATCTGAAGTATTTAATTTTTGCAATCTTCATTTACATTTTTTAGATCAATCAAAAATAAGTCTGGCCCAGTTAGCCTTAAAAAAGAATATGGGTGTTTTAGCCATATCACCTGCTGATAAAGGTGGAAGATTATATGATCCTAGTAATAGTTTATTAAAAGCATCCGCACCGTACCATCCTTTGGAACTAGCTTATAGATTTTTACTCTCGAAAGGAATTACAACTCTATCTTTGGGAGCTACAAAATTTGAAGATTTTGATATTGCAAAAAAGCTTATAAATTCAAGTCAAAAACTTTCATCATCCGAAATAAGTGCGTTAGAAAATATCGAAAAGTTAGCAAATGAAGAATTAAAGTCTTCAAAATGTGAACAATGCAGATCCTGCCTTCCTTGCCCAAGCGAAATCCCTATTCCTGAAATACTTCGCTTGAGAAATATATCTATTGGTTATGGCCAATTTGAGTTTGCTCAAGAAAGATACAATTTAATAGGGAGGGCAGGACATTGGTGGGAAGAAAAAAATGCCTCCTTTTGTCTAGGATGTAACGAATGCGTTCCAAAATGTCCTAGTAAATTAAATATTCCAGATTTATTAAAACAGACTCATAACTTACTCGCTGAAAAACCAAGAAAAAGGTTATGGGGTTATGATTGATCCCACAAATTTTCTAAATTTAACTTCTTTTTTTTGCTTAGAGGAGAAAAAGACCAACTATTTTCCCAACATATTTTAGAGGGTCCATAAATGTTATTTTCAATTTTACTAAAGTATTTATTTTGAGAATATTCATTTTTGAAAGGTAAATACCAACCTTCATTAGCTAATTCATCAATAGTATCCCTTTTTTCTAAAGAGTTAATCCAATCGATTAATATTTCATTATTAAATTTTGAATTTCTTATAAGAAAACTCCACATTAAGGGAACACCAGCATTAGGGAAAACCACTGAAAGTCTTGAATCAAATTTCAGATATTTCATGCATAAAGAATAGGGCACAATTGCAACAGATGCATGAGAATTAATTAACCAATTTATTGAATTTTTATCCTCAAATAACATGGCTTGTTCTTTAAGTTTACTAAGTGAATTTTTGTCACTAATTTTTTTAGAAATTGACATTATTATTCTTGGACTTTGAGGAAGTATTATTTTCCCTTTCAACTTTTCATTAAGAAGAAAATCCCAAGAATTCCTAGCAAGATAATTTAAAGATTTATTATTTTTTATTATCACTGCATATGGAACTAAACCTATTGGAAATAATTTATCTCGTTGATATTCTCTAAAACTCTTTAATAAATCTTTCGATCTATTATCTAATTTATCATTTGGAAATAAATTATTTATGGTTTGAAAACTTGAATAATCTATACTATCTAGCCATCCATCATTAATTAAAATTAAGTCACTATTAGATAATTTAATCTTATTTTTATCAATTTTAAGTTTCCTAAAATCAACATTTTCTTGTTGCCAAAAAGAAGGAAAGGTATCTTTTAAAGATTTTGGATAAAGAGAACTTTGAAAAGAAACTTTTATTTTTTTCAAAGAATTACTACATGAACTCAGAAGGAAAAGAAGCGATAATTTTCCATAATTAAGGAATTCTCTTCTTGTTGTATTTTTTCTGAGCATTTAACTTTCCTCATCTAAGGAAATCTGACCTAACTCCCTCATCTTTTCAAGATTGGTTTGACACATCGAAACAATTTCTTGATTAGTAAAACCCTTAAGAAAAGCTAGAATAGACATACCTCCAGCACCAACCCCTTCTTTAACATAACCTATTTCATAATCTCTCAATTCTTTATATTTTGATGATTTAAAATTTAAAGGACTTGCAAATCCTAATAAGTTTACGTTGTGTTTTTCAGTAATTAAATCTAATAAATCACTCAATGAATTATCTTTAACCAACCATCCAGTAGTAGCTATAAAAACAAAATCAATAAATTCTTGTTTTTCTTTAAAATCAATAAATTCTAACGTAAGCAAAATTACAGCCAACATTTGGCTCCCTCCAGATAATACAACAGATTGCTTAGCTAATCTCGCTCCAATAACTAGTCCCATAGATAATGCTTGAAATGGATCTCCCACTGCAGAAATAACATCTATAGAGTCAAAATTATTATTTAGATTTGCATTTAAAAGACCAGCTTTAATTACTTTTGCTTTCAAGTTTCTTGGAGCATTAATTAAACTGCTCCCTATTAAATTATTTACATTTAACCCAAAAGCTTCCATTACCGCCTGAGCAGTTGTAGTCCCTCCAGGGACAGATTCCGAAATAAATATGGGTTGTTTAGTAGATTTACCAATTTCTAGACCTTTTTTATAGAGACTCAAAACTCTTTCTTTACTCATAGAGTTTCCTGTAGTTAAGCATTTAGCTGGACCTACTAAATGGTTTTCCACGCTTAAGTGATTAAAGTAAGGTTTTTCTTTTATTCCTAAAGGAATAACTATTGGACTTGCACATATAAGTTTCGAACAAACATAGCTTATTAGTGCAGGAGTAACCCCCGCATTTAAAAAGGGTAATTTATATTTATGTTCTTTATAGGCACCAAAAAGAAGAAACTCAGCATCTGCTAATGCAGTTTTTCTTCTAGCTTTTGTATTAATTCCAGCTGCAGATATACCTTGAATTTGAGATGTTTCTGTTCCAGCAATCACAAGATAGAAAATAAAATTATCAATTTCTTTTTTAAGAGTATCTAACCTTTCAGAAAATAATTTTGGATTAATTTTTCTACCAAATAACTTTATCCCTAAATAATTTTTCTGCATTATTCAATCTTATATCAAAGCCCCAAATCAACAAATCCATGAATTTTTTTTGGAGGGTCGGGAATATTTGAATTTAATCTAGGGAAAAGAGAATATGCGATTATATGTATGGTTAAGACATACACCATTTCTTGAAATATTATTAATAATATCGCTACTAATTGGATTATTTTGATCGAAGGTGAAAAGGGTAAATTAAATAGTTCAATAAATTTATCTACAAGGCCATAGCTTGCTCTTGTAATAATTATCCAAAGATTATCTCCAACCAAAGTTGACAATGCAAATACCCTTATAAAAAATCCAAGTGTACCAAGAATAAAACCTACACTCCAACTAACCCACCAATTATTTTCCTTTAACCAAGACCAGCCTAACCAAAAAGCTAATATCCCATATGGAAATAAAAACAAAGTACCTCTTATTGGACCCATCAATATAAATAACAACAGAAACTGTATTATGAGTCCTTCAAATGCAGTTTTAGTTCCTCTTCTTAAATGTAATAGGATTATAGGAAGAGGTAATATTAGTCTCAAAAATGCTCCACCTATAGGTAAGTAATATAAAGCAACCCATAGTAAAGAAGAGAGAGATGCTAAATATGAGGGTTCGATTAATTTCAGTGCGTCAACCTTTTTTGAAATTTTCATATGAATTTTTTTATAAATATTTAATTTGTTTTTATACTTTTATTCTTTGGATCAAGAAAACGTTCAATCTTTTCTATTTCAAAATTTACATCAGAATTTCTTAAAATAGTTCTTAAATCTTCAGTAGGATCTTTTGGATCTACATCTTTTAAGATAAATATAATTTTGTATGATTGAGGTTGATAATTTCTTTTTTTAAAGGACTTATTTTTCTCATTATTTTTTTTGTAGTTTTCTAATTTCTTATCAGCATTTTTTAATATTTTATTCTTAAAATTATTTTGTGGATTTTCTTTTATTCTTGGCTCTTTAATATTTTTATTTTTTTCTGCAATTATTCCCGACTTAATTACAATCTTATTCTTAAAATTATTTTGTGGATTTTCTTTTATTCTTGGCTCTTCAATATTTTTAAAACTAGATTCAAGAAAATTTCCAATTCTTCCTCCAGAACAAGATTGCAATAAAATTAGACTACTTAATAAAAAAATTTTATTTATTTTAAAACCCATTTTTATTTTTTACTTTTTTT
>CESQ01156300.1_pt1 | contig 11273 bp, 11 predicted proteins | sample 361401 | NCBI WGS metagenome assembly CESQ01 (sample SAMEA2622119, study PRJEB7988) | marine metagenome | isolation source: saline water (ENVO:00002010), including | reverse complement strand
ATTTCAACTAATGCCGGATTTCCTGTGAATAATTCATTTCGGAAGTCCGCTGGTTCAAGGGTGCTCATTCGTTGGAAGTCACCATCGGTTATTTCCTCAAGACGGGCGAGTAAAATTCCGTCTCGATCTTGTGAAAAGATTCGGTCCCAATTAGAATCCCAGAGAACTTTGAATACATCCCACCCGGCTCCTCGATAGAGTCCTTCTAATTCCTGAACTATCTTAGCGTTCCCGCGAACGGGTCCGTCCAATCGTTGCAGATTACAATTTACGATTGTGATTAGGTTGTCCAATTTTTCCCTGCCAGCAACCGCGATTGCGGCGATGGATTCCGGCTCATCCATCTCACCGTCGCCGAGGAAAGCAAACACCGTTGATTCTGATGTATCAGCCAAGCCTCGATTGTGAAGGTATTTCCAAAATCGAGCGTGCATCACAGCTGCTAGAGGCCCTAGCCCCATTGAGACTGTTGGGTACTCCCAGAAATCAGCCATCAATCGAGGGTGCGGATAGGAGGAAAGGCCATCGGCAAATGCTTCTTGACGGAAGTTGGCCAGTTGTTCTCGGCTCAGTCTTCCTTCTAGGAAGGCTCTAGCATAAATCCCGGGACTTCCGTGACCTTGAATGTACAGAGCATCCCCAATCCCATTACTATCCTTACCACGGAATACATGGTTGAATCCTACTTCGTAAAGCGTTGAGGAGGAGGCATAAGTGGAGATGTGCCCCCCAAGTCCATCGATTCTACGGTTCGCATCTGAGACCATAAGTGCGGAGTTCCAAAGAATTGAGTTCTGGATTTCTCGCTCGATTTCAAGATTTCCGGGGTATGATGGTTGTTGGTCCCAAGAGATGGTATTGACATAGGGGGTTTTGGCAATTGGAGCGATTTTCACATCTAGGTCTTCGGACTCTGCCATCAATTCGTGTAATAGCAAACGCGCTCGCTCAACACCATGTGCTTCGACTACCGAACGTAGGGCTTCCAGCCACTCATCGGTTTCCTCTGGGTCGATGTCCGGAAGTCGTTGTCTGTGATTGATTGACATCGCTAACACCTGCCCTCCGGGCAGACTTGCGAACATACCGACCGATTTGAATGGTCGCGTTGGAGACCGGTCCTCTTAGAGGACCGGATTAGGGTCTAATTTCAATGAGGTGGCATTCGTGTATAGTACGGACTCCAGCGACCGTTATCGCCGAATCTCCTGCTACACAACGACTACCCTTCCAACGCCTAACCGTTCTCTCTACAGTCCTTTTTCCCGCCGCATTATTCGGGTCGACTTTTAGCTCAACTGATACCGGCTCTAATTCAGCTAGCCAAGATAAAGCCGCCTCAATTGCACGGCTGGCAATGCCTCTCCTTTGTTCCGAAGATCGTACCCAATATCCAAGATTCCATTCAGCAATTCCTGAGCGTGTAACCCTGTCGAATCCTAAAAGCCCGAGGACCGCCTCATCCCAAGGTCGAATAAGTATCCAATGGTGCATACGACCTACTCTTCCAGTCCGCTCAGTTTCATCAAGGAAATCGGCCAACTGCGGCTCAATATCCTTCTCTGGAAGAATCCAAGGCATGGCTCTGCTAACCTCAGGCCAAGTTTCCTCGAACGCCTCCAGTAGGTTGTTGGTATGAGTTGTATTTGCAGGTCGCATAATTAGGTCGTCGTCGACTTGGATAGTCGTCGTCGCGCGTCGCTGCATAATATTGCCTCAGAGTACTGAACGAATGAGGTCTGCGGCGTGATGAATTACGGCCTTAACTTGGCCTTTGCAGTCTGAACATGAGGGTCTTCGGGAGAATTTTTCATAGCTACTTCTAACATTCTATCGACTGCTGCGGCTCTACCTATTCTTTGTAATAAAGCGCCAACAGGATAGATTAGTTTTGTTCGGTCACCAAGATGAGGTCCTACCTCGTCCAACAATACTGTACACTGTGCCATGTTACGGCTCTTTGCAGCTTCCATGGCCTCTTTGATTTTCAATGCAACATCCCGATTGGACCATTCTTCTTGCTGAGGCCAAGGCCAAATTCCGTTGCTCATAGATTGATCTTCGCCAGAATTTACTTCTTCGATGTGAGGTAATTTCGGTATTTGAGGTATTTTTGGTGGTGGTGGTATGGCGGGAACGGTTGGTTCCGGTGTGTTACCATCGAATACGGCATCCATTGGATCTACCGGCCTAGCTGATACTGGTGGGGGAACTGGTAATCCTGCTGGTGTGGAAGGTACTGCGATTGGCGTAGGCGGTACGGGTTCTGGCTCAGAAACTATTTCTTCCTGAATTTCGGGTTCTACTTCATCTTCTACCGACGACTCAGTGTCTACAATTCGAGAAACTAATTCTGCTTTGGTTCCAGAGGTCGCTAGACCTTTTTTCGAGGCTATTTCGACCAGTTCCACCTTCTTTAGACTGAGTAATTTTTCCTCCTCACTAATCTCCTGAATTTCTTCTTCCAATTGTGGAGTTGTCTCTTTTTCCGCTATCTGTTCGTCTTGATGCTCAGCTTCTGAGATTTGCTCACTATCCAAAAACTCACCATTGTCTTCCGATTTTTCAGTAGCCGAAACAATCGGTGGAGTCTCTGGTGCGGCTGCAATTGGTTGTATCAATTCTACTTGCTTAGGCTGAACATCTTCTAGCGGTTCTAATTCGGTTTCGGGAATCTCAAATTTTGTTACGAATTTTGGAGCGTCTGAAGATGTCAATTGGTAATCTTCTTCCTCATCTTCATCAACGGGATCTGGATGGTCGACGGTCATTGCAAAAGTTGGGTTATCACTGAGTTTTATTCCATCATCATCGCCATATTGTTCGACATCTATTGTGACGTCATCCATGGTGAAGGTGCCCTTTGACCAGTCGATTACTTGGTCCTCTTCATCTTCCTCAACATCAGCGAGTAGTTCATCGAATAAACTTCCGGCTTCCTTCTCGTCAATCGATGCGACTTGTTCAAAGCCGGCCTTACCTAATTGGTACATACATTGGGAGCATTCCAAAGCATCTTCGGGATTTTTTGTTTGACAAAGGGGGCATTCTATGGTTAGACCGGCTTCTTTCTTTCGCCAGCCTTTGAACTTGTCAAATACCATCTCAAGTCACCAAAGATGAGCCCTTTCGGCCGCGTTCTGCGTATAACCCTCACGTCCTGTTGTAAACTACATCCTTCAGCGATTAGGATTCCAGTGTTTGCGAAATCTGATGTGTCGCCACTGTTGCAGTGGTGATATGGAATCTGGCGGCGAGCTCCCTGCGAGGTTCACTCGTAGCCAGGATCATCATGAGGCATATCTGCCATTAATTCAATGGGAATTGGACGATGAATTGGATGCAACCGATGAAAGATTGCGTAATTGGTCGCGCGCGAAGTTAGCCGCTCACGGATTGGCTCTATTCGATTTGAGGGCTCGACCGGATGGATGGCTATTCGGGCAGAGGATTGTCAAACTAGAGTTAGATGGACGGGCAGATATGGGTCAACACCGATTTCGTCAGGGAGACATAGTCATGTTGAGTCGAGGTGACCCAATCGGTGAGAAAACGATTGAGGCGATAGTATCGGATCGTTCGCGGAATCGTATTCGAATAGTCTTGCCAGAATTACCGAGTGGAATTCGTAGTGGATATTGGAGGATAGATCGAGCCGCCAATAAGGTAGCCTTCGATCGAATGCGGGATGCACTGAATTCTATTTTCGAAGAGGAGGGGGGTGCACCACTTAGAGACCTACTTCTGGGATTAGTTCACGATCCAGTGGGAACTGCAGGTCTAGGTCCAGAATTAGGCGGAGCAAATCGAAGGCCTGCTAGCAGACCTGAAGGACTTAACGAATCACAAAAAGTGGCCTGCGAAGCCGCAATATCCCAGCGATTGACCTTAATTCAAGGTCCCCCTGGTACCGGAAAAACCCACACCGCAGTACGAATTCTACAATCTTGGTCAAGTCAAAACGTAGGGACCATTCTAGCCGTCGCTGACTCAAATGTAGCTGTAGACAATCTGCTCGAGGGGCTCCTTGGTCTAGGTGTAAGTGCGGTTAGACTCGGTCAGCCGGTCAAGGTTAGGGAATCATTGCGAGAAGCTACCGTCGATGCTCAGATGGAAAGTCATCCACTTCGTCGTGACCTTGAGGAGCATTTGGAATTGAATGAAAAATTAGCACGACGTATTCCAGGGATGAAAGGCAAAGAGAAAGGCTTGGCTCACCGAGATTTGAATCGTGGTTGGAAAGAGGTTAGACGTATCGAGCGACAAATGCGCGATGATATTTTGGATCGAGCTCAAGTCCTCTGTTGCACTTGTATCGGCGTAGGACACCAACTATTGGATGGTAGGAAATTTACTCGTGTTTTGCTCGATGAGGCAACTCAAGCAACAGAGCCCGCTAGCCTTGTGCCTCTTGTTCGAGGGGCAAGACAAATCGTCTTGGTTGGGGACCATCGGCAACTACCTCCAACAGTAATTAGCCGTAGGGCAGAAAACGGAGGTCTACGGCGTTCTTTATTCGAAAGACTAGTCGCTATGGGAATCGAACCAATGCTACTTGATACACAATATAGAATGCATCCTGCAATCTCTGATTTCCCTAACCGTATCTTCTATGAAGGACGGTTAGTCGATGGCATCACGGCAGCCGATAGGCCTAATCCTGCAGGGCTACTTTGGAATGATTGGGAAGTTCCAATGGCATTTCTGCCAGTCAATGGAGATGAGTTACTATCACCTGATGGGGCTTCGAAAGAAAATCCTGCAGAGGCTGGTTGGGTTGCAAAAATACTCGAAAATCTATTACAAGCAGGAGATTTAGAAGAGACTGATATTGGAATCATTACACCTTATGCTGGTCAAGTTAGAGCGATTCGTGATGCCCTACCAGAACGAAATGATTCAGTTGAAGTTCACACCGTTGATGGTTATCAGGGCAGGGAAAAGGAAGTCATCATCTTCTCCTGCGTACGCTCAAATTCGGATGGAATTGTTGGATTCCTCTCAGATGCAAGACGTCTGAACGTCGCTTTAACAAGAGCAAAACGTGGATTAATAGTAATTGGAGACCCGGATACACTTCGAAATGACGAGACTTGGGCTTCATGGTTGGATTACATACGTAGTCGTAACCTTGAGGCGTGGCACATTCTCGGCATGGGTTGAGGATTAGCATGGGTGACCACGATTCGCCAATCTCCCTACAAGGGGGAGGGACGCTTGCAAAGCAAATCGTAACGGCTGAGGAAGGTGGTCATTGGCCTGTTCCTGAAGGCACTATTCTAGCCTCTGGGGTCCGTAGAATCGCTGCACTATCAGTCGATATTGTAATTGTCACAACCATATTGATGGTGGCTACCAGAGGGCGAATTATTGATGCATGGAATCTAACTATCTGGGGTTCGTCCAACTTTGATTATTCGCTAGCAATGGCGTCATTAATTCTCGTTGCACATTGGTTATACTGGCGATGGACTGGACTTAGGTATTCTCGCTCATTAGGGCAGAGAATGTTCGGTATTGCTGTACTTGCCGAAGACGGTTCAGCGATGACTAGCCAAATGTGGGATCAACGCGCGAGGAGGAAGTTGATTTTTCTTATTCCAATACTAAACATAATTCAAGGAATTAGGGAATTAGCGCGGATTTCTCAAAGGCACACTCACCAATCGAATATTGACTTACATGTCGGCTCTATAGTCGCACATGCAGATTCTTTGCCTCCCGCAAATCGGAAACACATCAAGTGAGGAGGGTCAAAGTTTGGCTGCAGATTCGAAGATAATTACTCCCAAGGCTCAATCGATAGTCGCTTCTGGAGGTTGTGTTGTCTACCCCACCTCAACCCAACCAGCTCTAGGTTGTTTACCAACAAACACCGCCTTGGATGGTTTGTATGCAATCAAAAATAGGCCATCTCATATGCCCGTAAGTATTGGTGTGGCCGATTTAGAACAGGCTTCTGATTTGGTTGAGTTAACTGATGAGATTCCTGATCTATTGGCTTCATTTCCAGAGGGTTCTCTAACTTTACTACTTCCAGCAAAAGAGACTCTTGATAGTCGGCTGGGAGGGGATAGAATTGCCATACGAGTCGTCGCCCATCCTGTCGCAAAAGCACTACTGCGAGCCACAGGTCCGCTTACAGCAACCTCTGCAAATATTAGCGGTACCGAACCAGAGTCCAACTGTCCTGATGCTGTTGATATTTTACAAAAAGCTGGTCATGAAGTTGGTTTAGTAGAAGGAAAAACGCCCGGAGGCTCACCCAGTACTTTGATAGCATGGTATTCGGTCTGTGATTCATCCGATAACGCGAGCATAGAGGTGCTGAGAGAAGGAATAATTCCGGCTGATGAGGTTTTGTTATGGTGGAAGAGTCGGATCTCAAACAATGGCGAGACGCCGGGCATGTAGCTCGACGAACCCTTGAAGGAATCAAAGGAGAGATTGTCGCAGGTAAGGCTTGGGACGAGGTTATTGACTCAGCAGAGCGGTTCATCCGCAGGCACGGTGGAACGCCTGCGTTTCCTGTTACTATTTCTGTAAATGACATTGCCGCCCACTACACAAGTGACCATCGACTTACTACCCCTAAGGGTTGGGAGGATGAGATGGTTTTTCAGAAAGGTGACCTGGTGAAACTCGATGTTGGAGTCCATGTTGCCGGAGCAATTGCGGATAATGCCATGACGATTGAAGTTGGCAATGGCGGCAAACATACAGAGCAAATTAAGGCCGCACAGGAAGCTAGGGATGCGTCGATTGAGAAAATGCATCCAGGAACTCCGTGGCATGAAATCGGTGCCGCTGCAGAACAAGTTCACAAAGACGCAGGCTTCGAGCCTATTCGTAATCTATGTGGACATGAATTGACTCGTTGGAACCTACATGCAGGCACTTCCATTCCTGCCCATGCATGTGGTGCTGAAAATCCGGGATTCAAAGGCGAGGTTGAATTAGGTTCGATATACGCAGTTGAGCCGTTTAACACAACAGGAAAATCAGGAATGGTTGAGAATATCCCTCCTAGTAATTCCAGTAACATCTACAGGGTCACAGGAAACATAACAATACGCAAGGCAATGGCGAAAAATAAACTCAAACCAATCGGTGCGACAATGGCGAGGTACATCGAAGAGCGCTACCATACCCTTCCATTCGCTGAACGATGGGCATATCCTCTGCTAGAGAAGCCGTTTCCAGGGGAAGAGGAAGACATTCTACGCAAGAAATGGAATGCATTAGTGAAGAAATTAATCTCGATTAGATTCCTCGAAACATATGCTGCTCTACGCTGCGAAGATCGTGGGCTGGTGGGCCAATACGAGCATACAGTTTGGATTACAGAAGGTGGACCCGAGGTACTTACAGTCGAATGAAATTGTTAATTCTTGACGATTATGCAAACAAATCAAATGTATTGATGAAATCAATAAACTCCGCCTCAGTATAGCGTTATTGGGGCATAGAGGCCTATTTCGCACAACGATTATCTATCGTCTGCTGCAAAGTCTTGCCGTACGGGGCCGTTGAGGTTCTCGCTGAGTGCATCCCATCCCCTCGCTTGTGTCTCTCGCCCTGTACACCTATTCGGGGTACGCGAAGGCTTTCTCCAATGATTTAGGATTCTAAATTCTCAAGTGAGGGTGTTGATTGCTCAGTAGCTCCAAACAGTGTAACTGCTATGATCGCGGCGAAGATTAGTACCATTCCTGTAGATTGTTGTAAGGATGGAGATTCATTGAGTATGATCACACCCCAAATGATGGTCAGTACCGGTTGCAATAGCACTGCGAAAGAGGTATGGGCGGCCGGGAGTCTAGGGAGAGCGTAGGTAATAGCAATCCAACCGATTACTTGGCAAAATATTGCTAGAAATAACAACCAACCATGACTCGGCCAAGTAATGGAATGATCGATTGCTTCAATTCCTAGGGAGGCTGGAGGTATAGTGCCTAGAATTAGAATCCCAAGGGCTGCTCCAGCGGTGGCGTCGAATTGTGCATTTACTGCTGGCGCTGCAATCCTATTCGATTGTCGATAAGCAATTAAGAAGGAGGAGTAAAACACTGCTGCTACCATTCCTCCGATTACGCCCTTTACCGGATCATCGCCAAAGGGATTGTCATCCCAGATTCCAGAAATAAGTAATAATCCGAGCATTACCATTGGTAATGAAAGAAGAATGAAGCGATTTGGGCGTTCACCAAATAGCCACCAACTCGCCAATGTGACGATAATTACCTGAGAATTACCAATCATTGTTGCAATTCCGCTACCAATATAATCGATAGCAGTATGATAACCTGCGAAATCGATTGCTAATAGAATACCAGCGCCAAACGCAAGCCATCGAGAATTTTTATCTCTAGCGTCTTCCTTTTTGGATAACAATACCAATACTCCCAAAATAGGAAGAGCGTAGAACATTCGATAGAATGCACCGGTTAATGCTGTCGTATCAGAGCGAATATACAGAAGAGGGGCGAATGAAATCGCCGTCGCGCCTGCGAGTGCGATAATCATAGTGCGACGGTCTTCCACCGTCGACATCTAATCGCCTCACTCAGAGGCTGCATCGCCATCGGCAATCATTTGCTGAAGTTCTCCAGATTGAGACATTTCGAGCGCAATATCAGACCCGCCGATGAGTTCTCCGTGAATGTATATTTGAGGCATTGTTGGAAAGTCTGCCCAGGTACAAATGGATGGGATTGCTCGTGGATCAGCGAGTACATTCACACTTGCGAAAGGTTCGCCGAGTTGATTCAATACCGTTGCGGCCCTATTGCTAAATCCGCATTGTGGTTGTTCTGGTGTTCCTTTCATGAAGAGAACTATTCTGTGTTCGTTAACTAGGGCATCAAGTTCATCTGGGGTCCAATTAAAACTCATTGTATCACTCCTGATCAGGTCGGCGGATATGTACTCCAAAGAATTGCATTTCTTTTTCTCCGTGGGGGTCAAAAGAGGTGTCACCTGAATTCTCTGCCTGTTCTGGCGTCATGCATTTCAAATCCAAGGCGTGCACGGTGTTTTGTGCGATAAATGGCTTGAAGTGGCTAAGAATTGGGCGTTGTCTCTGTAATGGACGAACTCCTTCGTAACTCTCTGATATCACTCGAACATGGAAGTGGTCGCCACTCCCGTGCAAGTCCTTGGCTTCTACGATAGCGTCTGGAACTACTTTCAGAACTTCCTCAACTACCCACTGCTCCGTGACCATCAATCACCTGCTCGGGTCGCTGTGATTTTAATGCTCGCGCGGGCGAACCAATCAAAGCCCCATGGCCGTATTGATTTCTGCGAGGTTTTCTGCAATACTGGCTTTGTCATTAATGAGACCGCTTCCGACTACTGCCACATCGATTCCCCAATCTGAAACCATGGCGGAGTTATGATGCTTGATACCCCCATCAATCATCAATTTTGTTACCCTTCCACCATCACTTATCTGTCGATCAATGGCTGCACGGAATTCTCTTACCTTGTCTTCTACTTCTGGCATGAAGGATTGGCCACCCTTTCCAGGGACTACTGACATCACCAATACTAGGTCTAAATCTGAGAGATAGGGAAGAATTGTATTTGTTGGAGTATCTGGATTTAGGACTAATCCTACCTGACAGCCAGCCGCTTGTATAGAGGAGATTAGTGCAGCCGGGTTGTCGATAGCCTCGATGTGAGCGATTACTAGGTCTACACCTGCATCGACATACTGCATCCATGTTTGTTCGGCGTTTGTTATCATTAAGTGACAATCGATGAAGACATTCGGACCAACCCTATCTCGAATTGAGCGAATGAGTGCAGGTCCGAAAGTGATTGTCTTGTTGACTACCCAATTACCGTCCATTACGTCCATGTGAATCCAATTTATTCCAGCATCCACTGCCTCTTCCAGTGTGTCGCCGAGACGGGAGAAATCGGCTGTCAGAATGCTTGGAGTGATTTCGATGATACTCCCCTCAATCTTCGCGAGTGGAAGGGGGTTCTCAAGAGTTATCACTCAAACTAAGACACTAGCATTGATAAAACCGCTATCCTCACGAACTATGGGGCGACATAATGGGAAGGCTGATTGAGGCAAGCGATGGTGATTTTGACGCAGTAACAGCGAGCGATGAATGGGTCTTAGTTGACTTCTGGGCACCTTGGTGTGGACCGTGTAAGATGATTGCGCCTGTACTTGAGCAATTATCTGGTGAGCGAGAGATGACAATTGCAAAGGTCAACACAGACATTAACCCTCTATCGGCTGGAAAATTCGGTATTCGTGGAATTCCAGCCTTGCTTCTATTCCACAACGGACAATTGGTAGATCAGCAGGCTGGAGCCATGCCAAAACCAATGTTCGACCAATGGCTTGATCGGCACATGGCATAATCAAACTGATTCTCTCAGTTTTGTTGCCCGCTCTTCAAGTGGTTGGCCAACCTCTCTTAGAAGACGTGAACGCAGGGCTTCATGTAACCACATTCCACTCTCGAGTTCCAGCATTAAACCGCGAGCGACTAGTGCTTCTGGTGGCTTTCCATTATATCCTGCTGCTAATGCCAATTTTTCCCAGGGAATGGGTCGGTCAGCTACTGCCAGCAGTGCAAGTAGTTCCCGATGGTCTTCTGGTAGAACATCTAGAATTTCCTCGTCTAGGAATCTGAGCCAATCATCGTGTAGTGTCTGACCGTATAATTCCAGAAGTTCGACGGCAAGGGGATGACCTCCTGTGGCTCGGTGAATTTCTTCCGCCGGAGCTTCTGATGGTAGGTTAATTGAAGCAATCCATTCGACGACTTCCTCCAACGAAAGCCCTGTCAATCTGAGTTCGACGACCCTACCGCGAGTATGTACATCTCGGCGGTCGTAGAATGCCAAATTAGTTCTGGATACCAGAAGTAATCGCATATTACTCGATTCTGCTACCTGAAGAAGAGCGCCGAACAAATAGTCTCCATCTGAAGCTAGGTTGTGGACATCATCCAGTATGACAAGGAAATCGTCACCTCTCCCTCCTCGTTTACCTTCTTCATCTACTAAGTGAGCAATTAGGCGGCGACGATATTGATCGAGATCTAGATGTGCTCCAGGCTTCATCGGAAGGCTATCCAAGACCCCGTATGGATCTTGATTGTCCTCATCGGAATTAATTTCCAGCCTATGTAAAAGACTCGTTGCGATACCTAAGCTACTATCCCATGGCTGACAGGGGTAATACATCACATCGAGTTTAGGGTTTTTTTCTAGGGCTAGTTCAAGCCAATGGCTTGTCAAGG